>Ga0209251_1000012_pt1 | contig 179369 bp, 167 predicted proteins | sample SaaInlV_100m_DNA_6_FD_184665 | JGI IMG/M metagenome (GOLD analysis project Ga0209251, IMG submission 184665) | Marine microbial communities from expanding oxygen minimum zones in the Saanich Inlet - Saanich Inlet SI073_LV_10m_DNA (SPAdes) (version 2) | ecosystem: Environmental > Aquatic >...
TGACTTGGATTGACTTGGATTGACTTGGATTGACTTGGATTGACTTGGATTGACTTGGATTGACTTGGATTGACTTGGATTGGATTGAGGAAGAATCTGCTTGTCGCTGCGGTCACTACATCTCTTCGCTGGAATCCTTGCTAACGCTTTTTTTGTCTTGCCGTGCTTCCCAAACTTTCCAGAACACAACAATGACTAAAGCGATGACAATGAAGTTAGCTACTATTTCATGCAGGGGTATTGCAGGGGGTTCTAAGTCGGTGCGTGTGCCAATAAGAACCACCAAGGGGATGCCCACCATCAAAAAGTACCGTATTTGTCGGCATATAGCGCAGATGGGTTCCTTTTTGTCAGTCTTATTGCTCATGTGTCAGTGTTGATTAGGCGTCAAGGCTACTAGTCCTTGTTTGAGAACGGTAGGTTTTCAAAGCTACTCTTCATGCTCTCACTGGTGCTGTTCATTTGCTCAATGATTTGTTGCATGGCCAAGAACTGGCTTGTATAACGCGCTTCTACCTTAGCCATTTTCTCTTCTAAGGTCGTTAACTCTTCAGCGTAGTCTGCATTTTTGCTCTTTAGGGAGGTTTGCTGAGTGTTTAGGTAAGAATCTGATGCGGTTGCATTAGCAATCAGTTTCGCCAAATCACCAGCAATACCTGCAGAATCTGTGCTGTTGGTAGACTGATCGTCGGTATTCGCAGAAAAGGCTTTCACGACATCGGCATAGTTATCCGCTAACGCCGTGTCGAGCTTCTTATCGTCTACCTCCATTTGTCCAGTTTTGTTCACACTAATGCCCATATCAGACAGGTTGTTGATATTGGTGCCGGGTGTAGACGAAGTGTTTAAGACAATACTGCGAAGCTGTCTAGTCATTGATCTAAAGATACTGTCACCCGCTAAGGGGCCGTCTACTGTAGAGCTAGCAAGTTCATCTAATTGACGTTTCGCTTCATTATAAATAGTTACAAAATCAACAATGTTAGCTCGTGCTTCACTGTTGTCCTGGTTGATGGCCAAGGATGCAGCGCCATCCGTTGGCCCATTCAGAGTTAGGGTAACGCCGGTTAACACATCGTCTATAACGTTGGTTGATCGTGTGAAATCGATACCATTAAGGGAAAGATTTGCGTCGGTGGCGCTTTGCACAGATGAAAAACTAAGTGCGCTTTCATCAGAGCTCAGAGTGAACGCTTTTTCTGCGCCGGTCTCACCGATCAATTGAATTCTATAGTTGTCGCCATTGCCACCGGTATCGACGATCTCTGCTGTGACGCCCAAGTTGGCGTTATTAATAGCGTTAACCGTATTTTGCAACGTGGGCTCATTCACAACAATGTTGGTTGTGGTGGTAGAAGAGGCGCCAATTGTCATAGACAAGGTAATGGCCGCGCCGCCGTTTAGGCTCGATGTAGTGGAAGCAAAGGCGCTTGAAACACTGCGCTGTTCTTGAGCGATTTGGCTCACCGTAATTGAGTTGGAACCTGTTCGTGCGTTGCTGGTGGATACCGCAGAAAAGGCATCTTTTTGGCTATTGCTGACACCATAAGTTTTAAAATCAGATGCATCGTTTAGGCGCTCTGCCGCTGCGGACAGTACATTGAGGACTGATACAGCCTTGCCCATGCCACTAATGGTGGCCTCTGAGTTTGCAATACGGGTTTCAATGCGGGCTTTTGCTGGCGCTCGCTCGGCATTTACTAGGGCTTCAACAATCGTTTTAGTATTGAAGGTAGCACCTGCGCCTAGCGCATTAATAAAATCTGTTTCTGCCATAACTCTGTGTCAGTGTTTATTTTCAGTCCAATCAACAGTGTAGTCGGTATATTTCTTGAAAACTTTAGTTTTCTTCAAGGTTGTATACCTTAAATACACACAATATGTTCGCTTAAATCATCTCTATCAGGCAACTGCCAAATTAGGAGCACTCTGATTGGCCTTTTTAGGGGCTCAGTTTGCCGCCTTTTTTTGGCGGTCAGACTATCGTGTCGGATTTCCGCCATTCGCGCATCATACCAAGCAATTACCGTGCCATTAGTCGAATAATTTCGGGGTGTCTCGGCAAATTTTGAGAAACAAGTGCCCTTTTTCGCCAGTTTACGCGCTTTTCAACATATGCTCACCACCAGAGCGCATTGATAGTAGTGTTTTGGCAAACGCGGACTAGGGGTGAGTTGCCTCCGGGTGCCCTGTCATGACCATTGGGTCACTCTGATGTCGACCTTGTGCCCTATTCTGTTGATGGAGAGTGGCTAGGTGGGGTCGAATTTCGACAAAGAACGCTCGCTTGCGTCTTTGTCGGTATAGGATTCGGGCTGCATATTTCGTTGGTAGCGGCCGTTAATCGCTGACAGCTTGTTTTTATGGCTATCGCAAAATTTTGGGTGTTCCTATAAAGTTGACAAATTCTTCATCTACAGAAGTCCCGTTAAGTGTCTGAAACGATCATAGGCAACAGTGCTGCGACTCAGGACCTATTAACTCTGATAGGTGCCATCGCCCCAACAGAAGCCAGTGTGCTAATCACAGGTGAAAGTGGTGCGGGCAAAGAGTTGGTGGCCCAAGGCATTCATGACAAATCATTGCGCAGTGCGCATCCCTTTGTGGCGGTTAACTGCGGGGCAATTCCTGCCGAGCTTTTAGAGAGCGAACTTTTTGGGCATAAGAAGGGTTCTTTTACAGGCGCCATAAGCGATCACGTAGGCAGAGTGCAATCTGCCCACGCCGGGACCCTATTTCTAGATGAAATAGGCGATATGCCTATGGCCATGCAAGTGAAGTTGTTGCGCGTGCTGCAAGAAAAGGTTGTGGTGCCAGTGGGCTCGAACAAGCCCATTCATGTAGACATAAGAGTTGTAGCCGCCACCCACAGAAACCTTGAAGAGGAAATAAAGGCAGGGCGTTTTCGTGCCGACCTTTATTATCGAATTAATGTGGTGCCGGTATGCGTTGCACCGTTGCGGGAACGTAGAGAGGAAGTGCCTGCCTTAGTGGAGCACTTTGCAAAGATTTTTGCGGCGGATAAAAACACCACTTTGGCCTTAGATGGCAAGTTTTTGCGTGTAATGAAGGCCTATGATTGGCCGGGCAACGTGCGTGAACTGTCGAATATGATGCACCGACTCTCGGTTCTGCATCCCGGCCAACGCCTATCCGTACAAGACGTATCGCCCACCATGCTGCCGGTGGGGATGAGTGAGCTTGCTTGTGGTGTGGGTGATTCAGAACAGTCTTCATTATTAGAGATGATGTTTGACGATGAGCCGCCAGTCGCACAATCTGCCGATATCCAACGCGCTGGACCCGCAGCTTCCGGCCCGCAGGAGCACCTATCTGAAGAGGATAGAGATTTTGAATCTATTATTATGCGCGCTCAGGGGTTCGATGACTTCCGCCAGCAAGGGCAGTCTTTGAAGGGTATTCTGAGCGATGTTGAGCAGGACATTATTCAGCGTGCCTTGAGCGAAACCGACGGCAATGTCAGTCGATGTGCAAAATTATTGCGTATGCAGCGAACAACGCTGATTGAACGCATAAAGAAATATGATCTCAAAGTGGTTGCCGCCTAAATACCGACTTACTTGAGTTTCGTTTAAGCCTAAGTGCATTACGCACATAGGCTTTTATTGCCCTGTCGAAATAACGACACTTTTCTTTTCAGCAACACGGCAAGCGCCGGCAAAAACTGGCAATTATTCGCCACCCCTTCGTAACCCATTGTTTTATAATCGCTTTATTGTTGGCACGGCAATTGCTTAAAGACATGCATCAAATGTTATTTGCGAAGCGATTTTATGTACCAAGAACAATCAATAGACCTTATCTGGGACGAGTCCTCCCCCATAGACACAAGTGTTATGGCATTGCTGACCAAGGCGGGTTTCCGTCCTCAGAGCATGGGCCCTGCCGAAGTTGCTCGATATGTGGAACAAAACGGCTTTGGCCCCTGTGTTTTGTGTATGCACCGCCGCGAGCTGCCTAACATTGAAATGATTCGTACCCTCAAGCAGCATTACGGCTCCAAGATCTATTTGGTTCTGCGCGTTGCGCCTGGTGATTTGGACAGCACTATTGAAGCAATTAAGTGCGGTGTAGATGACGTGATCTCAGATGGTGACGATCAACTGCATCGCTGGGAAAAAATTGCCAGTCTTGCGCGCTTACGTCTACTCAAGAATGATTCTTACGTGTTTGTCGATGAAACCAGCCAACATTTACTGGCTTTGGTAGAAAGAGTCGGCGCTGCGGAAGTGACTGCACTAATGTGCGGCCCTACCGGATCAGGTAAAGAGGTATTGGCTCGCTTAACGCACGATTTCTCACCTCGTAGAGACGGCCCCTTCATTCCCGTTAACTGTGCAGCACTGCCAGAGTCATTAGCAGAAAGCTTGCTCTTCGGCCATGCCAAGGGCGCTTTCACCGGTGCCACCAAGAGCACAGACGGTTTCTTTACTCAGGCCCAGGGCGGCACGCTATTTCTAGATGAAATTGGCGAACTGACCTTAGCCTTGCAAGCGAAGTTGCTTAGAGCAATTCAAGAGAAAGAGATACTACCTGTGGGTAGCGCTGTCTCGCATAGAGTAGACGTGCGCATTGTCGCCGCTACCAACAGAGATCTGCGTGCCTCCATTCGCAACGGTATGTTCCGCGAAGACCTATATTTCAGAGTCAGTACGTTCCGCATTAATGTGCCCGGCCTATCCGCACGCTTAGACGACATTTTGCCATTGGCAAACTACTTCCTAGTAAAGCACGGACGCGAAGATGTCATGCTGCAACTTGCGCCAGAAGCATCGTCCAAACTTTTGGCTTACGCATGGCCCGGTAATGTTCGAGAACTAGAAAACGTTATTCAGCGTGCGATTGTTTTGACTAACGGCGGTGTTATTGATGCCACCAACCTCATTTTTGATGATCCCATTGAAAACTATGGTCAAAGTCATACACAGAATTTTCCCCCAAGTTATGGTGCTAGCTATGGCGCTAGCCAGCGCTCAAATTATCCAGAAAGCCACGGTAGCAATGATGTTCAGTATTTTGACGGTCATCAAGCGGAAAGAAACACGGCTTGGTCTGAGGGTATAGATCGCGTGAGCAATCCGTTTGCAATGCAAACAAACAACGGCAATGGCTATATTCAGGCGCCGGAAACCCAGCGCAGCGACTCAGGTCCTGGGCTACAGGGTGCTATGGACGCAAATGAATTCCGCATCATTGTAGACACCATAAAGAACACGCGTACGCGCCAAGAGGCAGCAGACGTATTGGGCATCAGCCAACGCACATTGCGTTACAAGATCGCCCGCATGCGTGAGCGCGGTATTCAAATTCCTAAGCGACGGTCGGCATAAATCATGAACAGTGTAAGTAATCATTATCAGTCCCAAGTTGCTGACTTATTGAGTCAGATTAGAGCGCAACAAAGCCGCAACGACCTTGTTCGTAGTGACTCTGGCACTGCGCTTAGCCAATTAGTTCAAGGCGCAGAGCAAACCTCAAGTAAAGGCTTTGGTAACTTAATGGTCGATGCGTTGAATGACGTCAATGAGACCAGCCATGCCAGCATGGTTTTGAAAGATGCATACGAAAAGGGCGAAGACATTCCCCTTACAGATGTGGTTTTAGCAATGCAGAAGGCCTCCATTGGCTTTGAAGCAACCCTTCAGGTGCGTAACAAGTTAGTTCGCGCTTACGAAGACATTAAGAATATGCCGGTTTAAGGCCCTGCCCTAACCCGCATTAGCTAATAAATAGAGAATCCCATGGCAGAAGCTACTCTTGATCCAAATTCAAACGCATTAATGGCAAGTCCATTAGGTGCGGGTACGGCCGGTTCAGCATCGAATTTACCTAGCACCGGACTGGGTGGCCAGGTAAGCGCGCCGCTGGGCGATAACCTGGGCAACGGCCTAACTGAAACGCCCGGCATAACTGGGCCGTTAGCAATTCTAGAAAACCCAGCAGTAAAGCAGGCGTTGCCGGCGATTTTCGCACTCATTGCATTAGCAGTTTGCGTACTCTTCTATTTATGGGTATCAGCGCCTACCTACCGCTCAGTATATCCTGGTATGTCTGAAGCAGATCGGCAGTCCGCTCGAGAGGCTCTATCAGCTGCAGGGTTTGCCTCGCGTATTGATCAAAACACTGGCGCATTAGAAGTAGAAGAAAAGCGCTACCATGAAGCGCGTATTCTATTAGCTTCCCAAGATATTCCCCGCAGTGCCAGCATCGGTGGAATGGATTCACTCTTAGAACAAGGCTCCATGACTACAAGTCGATTTATGGAGCAAGTCAGTTATCGAGCAGCAATGGAATCTGAGCTGGCTAAATCGATAGCAGAAATCAGCACCATTAAGGCTGCCAGAGTTCACTTGGCAGAACCTCAGCAAAGTGTCTTTGTGCGCAATCAAACACCGGCTAAGGCCTCTGTTGTAGTGATGCCCTACCCTGGCCGTGTTGTTTCTCTCTCCCAAATTCGCGCCATTGTACATCTGGTTTCTGCCAGCATTCCCTATTTACCAGCGGAAAATGTTGCCGTTGTAGATAACACAGGCAACCTTCTGACGGATACAGAGGGAGAGACCGCAATGACCCTCACTAACGCTCAGTCTGATCACAAGCGTTCCTTAGAAATGTCTTATCAGCGGCGCATAGAACAGATTCTTTCATCAATTCTAGGGTTGGGTAATGTTCGTTCTGAAGTTGATGTTGCTTTAGATTTTACTGAAGTTGAAACAACTTTCGAGGAGTTCGATAAAGGCGGCCAAGGGCCTATGACGCGGTCGGAGTCTATAGATTTCGAAAAAGACGCTATGGTGGGCGCTTCTGGAATGCCCGGCAGTTTCTCTAATTCGCCACCCGTGTCCCCAGAGTTAACCGCCTCGGGCGCTCTTCCGGAGAATACCAGCTCGGATATGGCCAGCATGGCGAGCTCCTCTTCAACGCGTAACTACGAGTTAGACAGAGAAATCCGCTATGTAAAACAGCAGGTAGGGCGTATTGATCGCATCTCGGTTGCGGTAGTTGTGAATCAAGATTTTCTAGCCGCCGCAGGTGTAGAGGATGGTAATCCTCAGGGCATCTCTGAAGAGGAATTGGCGCAGTTTGTTGAGGTTGTAAAAGGCGTGATAGGGTTTAGTGAAGGTCGCGGCGACACCGTGACGGTGGTGCCATCATCTTTTGCAGTACCCGTAGATCAAATGCCCGAACTGCCTTGGTATAAAGACCCGGAAATGGTCGATTTGATTAAGTACGGCGCCAGTTTGTTACTTATTCTTGCAGTGCTGTTGTTCGTTGCAAGACCGATTATTAAGGCGAATATGCCAGAAGAGGAACTCGACATACCGTTAGCGGCCCTAGATGGCGAGCTCACAGACGGCGATAGACAAATGATCAGATTGGGTGAGGGCGAGACGCTTGAGGAAATCAAGGCGAAACTTAAGCCTAAGAAGTCCTCCATACCCATGGACATGTTGGATACGGCAAATACCTACGATGACAAGGTCGCCGTGCTTAGAATGCTGTCAGCTGATGATGCTGGCCGCGTAGCCAACTTACTTAAACGAATGATAGACGCGTAATTAAGACCACTTAGTTAGGCAAGTACTAAAGGAATAGAACAATGGCTGAACAACCGTTAGTAGCACCAGCAGGCGCAGCGGAATTATCCCCAGAGGTGGCTCTGGAGCTTGAATCCCTACGCCCGACCGAACGCGCAGCACTGCTAATGTTATTGTTAGGTGAGCAGCAGGCGTCAGACATTGTCGCTTATCTCAACCCAAAGGAAGTGCAGTCAGTGGGTTCGGCAATGGTTAACGTCAGCGATGTCTCTCAAGAGGCGGTGAGTTTAGTTTTGGACGAATTCATTAACGAGCTGAAGAAACTGACTAACTTAGGTCTTGGTTCGCCAGACTACATTGAAGGCGTATTGAATAGAGCTTTGGGACCAGAGCGCGCGTCTTCTGTGTTGAGCCGAATTTTACCCAGCTCGTCGAGTAAAGGCTTAGAGATTCTGGCCTGGATGACACCGCGTGCAATCTGCGACATGGTGGGTGATGAACACCCTCAGGTCATTGCCATTATTTTGTCGGTACTTGAAGATGAAACCGCAGCGGATGTATTGACATTCTTGCCTGCAGAAATTCGTCCTGAAGTGGTTCGCCGTGTGGCCAACCTCGACACTGTGCAACCCAATGCAATGGCAGAACTAGAATTAGTTATGGCGAAACAATTCGCGCACTCTACTACAACTTCATCTGCCGCTGTTGGGGGTGTCAAAGCAGCCGCGAAGATTATGGGCAAGACCAAGTTGGACCTTGAATCTGCAATTATGTCCGACATTAATTCTGTAGACGAAGATCTGGCGCTGCGTATTCAAGACAACATGTTCGACTTCGAGAATTTGGTTGATCTGGACAACAGAAGTATCCAGATTCTCATGCGCACACTAGAGCAAGAACAAATGGCTTACGCATTAAAGGCGGCGCCAGAACCTGTTGTAGAAAAGTTCCTGGGCAATATGTCTCAGCGCGCCGGTGCAATGTTCTTAGACGAAATGGAAATGATGGGCATGGTCCGAGTGACCGATGCAGAAGAGGCGCAGCGTAATATTATTCGCCAAGCACGTAAGTTACAGGACGCCGGTGAGATTATTCTCGCTTCAGCTGATGGAGGCGGTTTTGTATAATCGCGAGCCAGAGCCATGGCAAAGAAACAGCACCAGGCGAGACGAACTAAATGCAGCCGGCTTTGTACTGGATGGCATTTTGTCAAAGGTCAAAACGGTTGAAACTGAGGAAGAGAATAAATTCGTTATCTCTTCGGTACCTCAAGACAAAGCCCAGGCCGCGCCAGCGGTTGAAGTTGCTGAAAGTGAAGTCTTAGTTGATTTTCAGAGTGGGCCGTTAGAAACGCCAGAACTTATAGAAGAGGTTGCGGTAGATTCGGTCAGCGCTGAGGAGCGAGAACAAGAACTCAACGCTGCCAAAACCCAAGCTTTTGCCGAGGGTCAAGCACAAGGCCAAGCGGAAGCTCGGCAGTCTATGCGTGTGGAAGCCGAAGAGATGTCGGCTGAGCTAAATATAAAGTTACGCGATGAGTTTAGTGAATTTCTAGCAGCGGTAGAGGAAAATCTAGTCGACCGCCAGAATCTGTTTGATCCGCTGAAGAAATTGGCGCTAACGCTTGCAGAGCAAATAGCCCGTGCTGAACTTACTCACAACGACGAAAGTATTCGTCGCTTTATAGAGCGGAGTATTGCAGAGATAGAACCTTCTCAGTTGACCAAGTTGGTGTTACACGTATCCACCGCTTGGCATGAGCGTTTGCAGAGCGAGCCTCTGCAAACTGTTGTACAAAATTATGAGGTGCGCGTTGATGACAAGATCAGCGTTGGCAGCATTCGGCTCACGATTCAAGACACTACGATTGAAGATTTGATTGAGCGGCGCATTGGCCAACTATCTGAACAATTGTTTACCCCTTCGCCCATATCTGAAGATCAGCAATTGCTTTTCCCTGAAGAGGGCGACGATGGCTTTGTAATCCCTGGGGATTTCGCAGAAGTAGAAGTAGATGACATTTTCTTTAATGCGCCTGAATAATGAATAAGGTATTGGAATTTCCCAGTTTTAACGACCATGTCAATGATGCGCAGCTGCATTTGCGTGGCCCCGCAATGCGCCGTTATGGTGTTCTGACAAGAATTGTTGGACTGACCATTGAAGCAAAAGGCATCACGGCGACAGTGGGATCCATTTGTCGCATTCTAAAAAATTCAGCTGTAGAAGGCGCCGAACAAACTAATAAAGACGACTATGTAGACGCTCAGGTGGTTGGTTTTGAAAGCGGCACCTTATTTATGATGCCACTTTGGGATGCTTTCGGTTTGCAGGCAGGCGCTAAAACCTACTTACTTTCCGAGACCGATAGCGCTGCTGTTGGCGATGAGCTTTTGGGTCGTGTAGTCAACGCCCTTGGCGAGCCGTTAGATGGCATGGCTGAAATTGCCTGTAGCGAAAGCAGCGGCTTAATGGGTAGCCCAATCAATCCCATGGAACGCAAACCCATTGACAAAATTTTGGACGTTGGGGTGAAAGCCATTAACGCAATGTTAACCGTTGGTTGTGGCCAGCGCCTAGGCCTCATTGCGGGTTCGGGTGTCGGTAAAAGTGTTTTGTTAGGCATGTTGACCAAATTTACCGCAGCGGATGTTGTAGTAATTGGCCTGATTGGCGAGCGTGGACGCGAAGTAAAGGAATTCATCGAACAGATTTTAGGCACTGAGGGCATGCAGCACGCAATTGTTGTGGCAGCCCCCGCAGATAACTCACCGTTATTGAGAATTCGCGCAACGCACCTAGCCCACCTTTACGCCGAGCATTTTCGCGCTCGTGGCAAAGACGTTTTATTACTTGTCGACAGTTTAACCAGGGTCGCCCATGCGCAACGAGAGATCGGATTAGCCATTGGTGAACCTCCCACATCCAAGGGTTACCCGCCTTCGGTATTTAGTCTATTGCCCAACTTGATTGAGCGTTCTGGCACAGGCAAGGCGGACCAAGGGTCTATTACCTCTATATACACACTGCTTGCTGAGGGCGATGACCTACAGGACCCAGTAGTCGATTTAGCCCGGGCCTCGTTAGATGGCCAAGTGGTTTTGAGCCGCGCCTTGGCAGATGCAGCCCACTATCCTGCAATTGATTTGGCGGGTTCAATTTCTCGTCTAATGCCTATTTTGGCGGACTCGGAGAACTTCGATACGGCAAACATGTTCAGAAGGTTATGGACCTTGTATCAACAGAATTTGGATTTAATTCAAGTTGGCGCCTATGAAATGGGTACTAACCCAGATTTAGATCGCGCCATTGCTTTGCGTGCAGATATGGAAGCATTTCTGCGCCAACCCATGGATCAATTAGCAACTTTTGAAGCATCGGCTCAAGGGTTAAAGGAGTGCTTAAATGTCTAAACAACTCAAATCCTCAATTCAACGCTGGGACACTTTGGCTGAGGGTGTCGGACAAAAAGTAAATGAAGTGCAAAAAGTACTTATTTTGGTGCGGGATAAGCAAACGAAACTCGATGAAGAGCGCACAAAATTAGGGGATATGAAGCGCGAATATGCGACCAAGCTTAAGGAAGTGCAATTAGAGTCCCACGACATGGAAAAAGTAACCTATCTGCGCCGATTTCTAGGCCAGTTAGATGTGGCCGTAAAGGCGGTTGCCACCGAACTGGAAGTTTTGGCTGTGCAGCACAGCAAAGTTCAAGAGCAGTTTAGATCGCTGAATAGCGAGCAGGTGAAATTTACTACGCTTGCCAGTCGCTCGCGCAAACAATTGAGTGATATGTTGCAGCGGGCAGATCAAAAAGACCAAGACATGATGAATGTTATGCGTTTCGAAGCCCTAAAGCGGTGATTTTGACACTCAACTTATTGATGGCACGCATATTGCTTTCCATTGAAATAAGTAAACGAGTTAGATTGAAATATTATGTCTGATAATTTTTTGTCCTTTGTCGGTAAGGTCGGTCAAAGCAGCCCTGATAACAGTGCCGAAAAGTCGCCATTGGCAGCCACTAAGTCCACTCAAACTACTGATTTTAATAGAATTTTTGCCAAAGAGTCTGCTTCTCCAAATGAGAGCGGCGTAGCGAAAGATGCCGCGCTAGAGGAAGCTAAAGTGGCGCAAATGGCGGCGGTAGACAACGTTCAGGATCCAATGTCCGACAGCACAATTGCTCCGCTTGGGCCGCCAATTGCCCCTGACAACGGCAACCCGTTGCCAAAGTTGTCTATTTACACGCCTGGCTTACAGGTTGGTCGAGTCATCCTAACGACGTCTAGTCCAAAGGTGAATGAAGATAGCCTCACGGCTTTTGCTCGCGCTCAAGGCATCAACGAGTCAGTGCTTAAGCAATCGCTTGCTTTGGGACCACAAATGCCCGCGCAACAAGGCGCAACTGATCAAGTTGCGGGGCAAAGTGCTATTGGCGAAACTGTGGTGGCTATAGAGCCGAACACAGAGGCAGCCCCGTCAATTTTAAGTGGTCTGTTGAGTAAGAGCGCACTGGCAGGTAATCCAGTGGAAGGCGTCGCTAACAAGGCATCGCCTGAGGCGTTAGCTGAAGTTGCAAGCCCGGCAGGGGTTGCAGACAGCACGTTGTCAGCATTACGCGCGCAACAAGCCTTTGGTTTGGCAAAATCAGATGCTAAGGCTGGCGATACGCGACCGGGAGGCGGTGAGTTGGTAAACCCTTTGGCCACCACGATGATCGGTGCGCATGACTTGCGCGCTCAGCGCCAGCAAACAATCCGCGAAGGCGACTCGGCGCAGGCGAAGAAAGAGTTTACTGAAAATGCTGTGGACGGTTTGGGCAAAGAGATAGAAGCCAAGATTTTATCCGAAAAATTATCTATCTCTGAATTGAGACAAGCTAGGCAAGCAATTGATTCAGCTATGGAATTCGCTCGCTCGAACGTCCAGAATGGGGCAGAAAATTTGTCCGCTTCGGCTGCGGGTGAAAGCGCATTTGCTGCTACCTCAACGCTATCGGCGCCACCGGTGAGCGCACTTCAAGGCGCAACTACTTCCGTAGCGCCAGTGGCTACTAGTTTAGGCGCAGTATTGAGTGCCAATGATCCGAGTTTAATGCAGGCGCGTATGCAGCCCTATCAAGATTGGGCTGAAAAATTTGGCGAAGTGCTAGGGCAAAAATTGTCCTTGGCAGTGAAGCAAGGCACTTGGGCGGTAAAGTTAAATTTAAACCCCCACAGCCTAGGTGAGATTGCTATTTCACTGGAGGTTGGAGAGAAAGGAATTGAAGGCCAATTGTCGGCAAACGATAGCGCTGTTCGTCAATTAATGAGTGACGCACTGCCAAAGCTTCGCTCTTCGCTAGAGGAGCTTTTTGGCCAAAGCGGTAACGTAAATATTGAAGTGGGCGATGATGACGCGTCCAAGGGTAAACAGTCATCTGGGGACATGGTGGAAATAGCCATAGACCTTGAAGACGAAATTTTTAATGGCAACAAAGTTATGGCAGGCAGCGGTATTACCCTGCGAGATGGTTTTGATGTCTTGGTATAGAACTTACAGGTGCACTGCGCCAATAGTTAGGAGATTAAAGTGGCTGAAGTAGAAGATGTTGAACCATCCGGTGGCAAAGGCGGCCTGATTAAAATTATTCTTGTTGTTCTTTTGGTGCTGATTGTGGCTATTGGGTCAGCGTTAGGTAGTTTGTTTTTCACTGGTTTTTTTGACGCGCCTGAGGAAGATGCGGCAGAAATGGCCATTGCCGAGTTAGAGGCTGAAATCGAAAATACTGAAGCGTTGCAGCAGCCTGAGAGAGTATCTAAGGAAACTGTAGAAGAAGAAAAATTCAAACCCGCGTATCATTCTTTTTCTGCGCCGTTTGTTGCAAACGTAATGAACTCGCGCAAGGTTTTGCAAATTTCCTTAGCCATCATGACCTACTATGATGAGCGCGTAATAGAGGCAATAACTACCCATGAGTTGGCAATCACTTCGTCAATTCTGGACCGGTTACGTATGATTACTGAGGATGAAATCAAAGAGCCTGATTTTCGTCGTGTGCTTGCCGAAGATTTAACGTTGGTGATTAACGAGGTTCTGGAGAAGTTTGAAGAGTTTAAATTTGCTGGCGTAGAAGAGGTTTATTTCACTGGATTTGTGGTTCAGTAAGACGCTAGCCCTTAGTTTTAACGCGGCGTAATCATTACATTGCGCCCGGTCTTGAAAAGGCCCCAAAAGGCTTTTTAAGACTTAAAAAAGATTTAGAAAAAATTCAGAAGAAAAATATGGCTGATGACAATAGTAGGTTGCTGTCCGACGAGGAATTGCTCGCCATCGAAGAAATGGTCGCTTCGGGCGACTTAGATGGTGAAGGGTTTAACGTGGGTGTTGCCGCCAACCGCTATGATCTGACATTACAGGACACCAGTGTTGGCGTTAACGTAACGGCTATCGAACAGATCAATGATCGGTTTCACCGCTTTTTGCGTGCCGGCCTGCTAGAGGATTTGCGTTATAACCCTAGGCTCAAAGCGGGTCGCATAGACATTATTAAATACAGTGAATACGTGCAGAGCACCGAACCGCCGATTTCTGTGAATGTATTGAAGATCGACCCATTACGTGGCGAGTGTTTATGCCTGATACATCCCCAGGTTGTATTCAGTTGTCTAGACAACTGGTTTGGCGGCAACGCACGGACGCTGACTTCCGTACCAGCAGGCCGCATTTTTACGCCCACAGAAAACGCTGTGATCGAAAAAATACGTAACGCAGTTTTTGAGTCATTGACGGAAGCTTGGGCGCCCTTTCTCAAGATTGAATGTGAAATGGCTTCCGCGGAAATCAGCGCGGTGTTTGCCAATATTGCAGCAGACGACGATATGGTCATTCTTAATCGCTTTGAAACCGACATCATGGGTGATGAGGGTGATAAAGGTTTTGTCGATATTGTCTATCCCTATGCCAGCTTGAAATTGGTTCGAGATGTATTGCGTGCTCGAGTGGAAACCAGCGCAGGTAATGCTCAAGCAGACAGCGATTGGACGAAGTCGTTAAGTGCAAGTATTGACGAAGTGGAAGCAAAGGTTGTGGTGAAAGCTGCAGAATTTTCTATTTCCATTGACCAATTATCAAATCTCAAAGAAGGCGATTGGTTGCCGTTTAGAGCGCCAGATCACGCCGAAGTGTCTGTAAATGGGTTCCCCATTTTTACCGCAGATGTTGGAAGTCGCGGTAACCAAGTTGCAGTTCAAATTGTCAGCAGCGTTTTGCCAAAGGAAAATCATGAGTGAAAATGAAGAAAATATAGAGTCCCCAGAAGCTGAGGGAGAAGGGAATATTGACCAAGAAGTCATTCGCGCGATACCAATTTCAATGACAGTTGAAGTAGGCAGCACCAGTTTAAAGCTGCGCGATTTGCTGCGGCTTTCTCAAGGCAGTGTCCTTGAACTAGACCGCTCGGTAGGTGAGTTAATGGATGTGAAGATCAACAATACCGTTATTGCAAAAGGCGAAGTAGTTACCGTAGGCGATAAGCTTGGCATCAGTGTCGTTGAAATTGTAGCGCCCCTAGAAAGAGTTAAGCCGGTCTAATTCAATGGAAGTGACACCGCTGGTTTCAGCCTTTCTTAGCTTCCTGTTTGTTATTGGTCTGTTGCTTTTGACCCTTTGGTTTATCAGGTCCAAAGGCATAGGTGTGACGCCGAGAACCGGGGGCGACCTGTACGTGGTGCAAACTCTGCGAATGGGTGCAAAACATCATTTGAGCGTTGTGAAATATGGCGACCGCACATTATTGTTAGGCATTAGCGGGCAACAAATATCTCTTTTAGACAACCAAGTCACCGCCGAGATGACCACGGAGGATGCTAACCAAGACACTCTGAGCCCTTCTGCTGGCAGTCAGGCGCCAGCGTCGTTTGCCGCGCATCTGAAGAACCTGTTACCTAAAGGCCAGTAGGCCTAGTAGGTCTACTAGGCCAGAATGGTCAGGCTGATGGCGTTAGGTTCTTCCAGCCTCTTGTGTCCCTCGATCTTCTGGGCCCGCTGGTCTTGTGCCCCTGCCGCTTGCGGTTCATAGTAGCGGCACTCGCAAGGGTAAATTCAAGAAGAACGACCTCAATAAAAATAACAACAAAAGAGCCCTAACCTCGTGAATAAAACTACCGATCACAGCGACGAAAAAGCCTACCGAAGAATGCTTTTTGAACTTGGTTCTCTGGTTAATGGTAACAGGGCCAGAAGCCATGCTCACCGAAGCCAAATCATTGATAACGTGACCAATGGCCTGAGTAGCCTGCTCACTGCTTTTAGCCGAAATCGCAATTTGATGAGCGAATCAACGACCAATATCTACCGATCGCGCAGGGTTTTTTTGGAGAGCAATGCTGATTACCAGGCGCTGAACGCACAGCAGCGGCAGCGGGTGATGGACGAGATTGAGTATCAGTGCCTCAAGCAGCGCTCTGACAGCAATCGAGAAATAATGACGTTGAACGTTGCGTTGACGCGCTTCAATCAAGAATTCATTCAACTGTTGGAAGCAGTGAAGGAAACAAACGCAGCGAAACTCTATTTCAATGATGTTCAGCATGAGCACAACGCCGAAATATTAGAGAAAGGTTTGGCCGCTGTGGGTCTTACCGAAGACACTGATGAATTTGGTAATCTAATTGCGCAGCTCACAGAGCAAGTAAGCGCCAATACTGAACTTCTGGAAGAGGGGTTCGAAGCATCCAACCAGAATGGGCAGAGATTCAGCGAAATTCGTGAATCCCTAGAGGCAGAATTAGCAGCCATCGACGAGTGTTGGGATAGAATCGAAGCCCAGCAAGCGTTGGCCGCTGAATTGACCGCTCAAACGTCAGCCTCTCAATAAACGAGAGACTGTCTTTGTTGGCACTGAAGTACTTGGTCAAATCTAGCCACCATTAGAGTGGTGAGAAAGCTACTCTAAGTGTGCTGTGGTCGAGGAGTTAGGGCTGTAGACCTTTTTCCTCCATGAGCATTTCCACAGCGCCCAGTAGTTCGGAATTCAGTGCTGTGCCAAGCCACAGGGGCAGGCTGTTGCGTAGTTTAAGTAGCTGTAATTCCGTGCAATTTACCCCGGTTTTCCCCAGCCAGCCGCGAAACTTCTCCCCGCGTTCGTCAGGATTGTGTGTACCCAAAAGGAGCGACCTTACGCCTGCGGTTGAACAAGGGTGTTCAGGTTTGGCCTGGGCTAGGTCATCGTTCTGCTGACCCGTATCTGTTATATCGAGTGTCTGGTTGCTAAAAGTATTTGTTGATGCGGGCACTGTTGCTTGATTGTCTCCAAGGCCATTTAGCGGCTGCGATTCTTCGGCATTGTCCGGCACCGCTTGCAGCGATGCGGTTTCCTCCGCTAGTGCGCGCTCCGTGTCGACCGCCTCATTTGCTGATGGTTCAGCTATTTGTTCCGTGATTTGTTCAGATGGGGTGCCCTCTTCGGCAAGAATGTCGCGCTGTTTAAATACGGCCTCAGCATAATCCGCTGCTTGTTGTGGAAGGGTCCCTGTATTGGTAACTGCGTTGGCAATTGTGGTGGGTCCAACATGATAACTGGCTAAAGCTTGAACGAGCGGGTCGTTATTTTCGATGTCTGCATTTTCGTCTATCAACTCCTTAAGATAACTCACCCCTGCATCTATATTTATGCAGGGATCAAATAACAGTTCGCGCTGAGTAATACCCAAATGCTCTGCGGTGAGCGGCCATTTTATCTGCATCACACCGACGGCATCTGAACTAGAAACGGCATCGGGGTTGAGGCTGCTTTCTACAATGGCAACCGCAATGGCCAGCTCAACATCTACTCCGTAGCGGTCTGCGGAGCGCATAAAGCAGGCTATGTAGGGAATATCACTCAGGCGCTCTGCGGTTTCCCCGCCCAAGTTTTCTGCTTCGGCCCAAGCTGGGTTAAATACCGGCACGGTTAAGCAAGCCAGTATTGTCAGCTGCATGTGTCTCATGAATGTGGGTGCGCGCAGTAGTGTTTGAATCACGTTGAGATATTCCTAAGTTCATCTAGAGCGTCTGCTGTAGTTTTTCGTGTGGCGTTACGCGCTGGTCGCCAAGAGGACCATTTTGTCCACTTATTGCCGCCGCTTGGTTCTAGATAGTTATGCAAAAACAGTGCCGCAGCAAAGTCTGTCGAAAAACCGACCAATGTAGTTGGAAAAACGTCACTTTCTCTGTGCATCTCGCCCCGACAATTCTAACCCATTGATTTTAAACAATATTATTGTTGGCATCGACTTTGCATCTTACATCCTCGTAAGACCGCATGGCAAGAAATTGCCACCGTTCATATTTCTGGCAAAGCCTTGCAGGCTTTTTACCGAACGCAGCGGAAAGGGTCGAAATGAAAATGAAGGATCAAATGTTAGCACTGAACGAAAACATAGGCGAAACCCGTAAAGCAAAGGTCAAAGGACCTTTAGCTGTCTTGGTATTTGCCTGTTTAGCATTGGCATTGCCGAGTTTGGGTTATGCCGAAGGGATCCCAGCCCTGAAAATTCTAGAAGCTAACGAGGGCGGCACTGAGTACAGCCTGTCGCTACAACTGCTTATTGTTATGACGCTCTTGGGTTTCTTGCCCTCGATCCTCATTTTGATGACCTCTTTTACCCGAATAATTATCGTGCTTTCACTTTTGCGCCAAGCTATGGGCACGGCGCAAACCCCACCCAACCAAGTGTTGGTGGGTATCGCAATGTTTTTGACCCTTTTCATTATGAATCCGGTTTTAGAATCGATATACACCAACGCACTTGAGCCTGTGCAAAATGAGGAGATCACCTTCCAAGAAGGTTTGGATCGTGCACGAATTCCGCTGCAAGAATTCATGCTCAATCAGACCCGTGAAAAAGATCTGATGATGTTTATGGAAATGTCTAAGTCGCCTGCGGTAGAAAATGCTGACGACATTCCTTTGAGCGCCCTAGTACCGGCGTTCATTACCTCGGAATTAAAAACAGCTTTCACCATAGGCTTTTTGATCTATATCCCCTTCATCATCATTGACCTGGTTGTTGCCAGTGTCTTGATGTCCATGGGTATGATGATGCTCTCGCCAATGATGATCTCCATGCCGTTCAAGCTCCTTCTTTTTGTACTCGTCGACGGCTGGGGTTTAGTCACCAGCTCTCTTGTCGCTACATTTGTAACCTGAGGTAAGACATGGATACATCACTAGTAATGGATATAGCGGTGGAGTCATTACGGGTAACCGTATTGGTTGCAGCGCCTATTTTGGCCGCGGCCCTCATGTCCGGTCTACTCGTTGGTATTTTGCAAGCAGCGACCTCTATCCAAGAAATGACGCTGAGTTTTATTCCCAAATTGGTGGTCATGACGTTGGCAATTATTTTGTTTGGTGAATGGCAAATTGCTGTTCTAGCAGACTACTTTGAAACGATATTTGAACGCGTAAGAACGATTACGTTGTAGCCGCAAATGAATATCATGCTTCCAGAAATCGTCAACCTACTGCAAAACTTCATGTGGCCATTTGTCCGCGTGTCTGTAGTAATGATTGCTGCGCCATTATTTGGCCTAGAAGCGATTAACCTTCGTATACGCATAGCCATCGGCTTTGTACTCACATGGATGATCTTCCCTCTTGTAGAAGTACCAGCAATTGATCCGCTGAGCATTTTTGCTGTGCAACTCATGATCAACGAGATCCTCGTTGGCATATTGATGGGACTCACTCTACAGATTGTGGTGGCCGCTATTGTAACCAGCGGCCAAGTGGTCTCCTCTAGTATGGGTTTGGGTATGGCGAATATGGTAGACCCCAACTTAGGTAACGTGCCCACACTGTCGCAGTTTTTTTTAGTGATCAGCATGTTGCTGTTTTTGGGGCTAGGAGGTCACCTAGTCATTATCAGTATCCTCGTACAAAGCTTCACGTCGTTGCCAATTGGTGAAGGCTTGGCAAACACCAATGCCGTTCAGGGTTTTTTGGTTTGGTCGTCCACAATTTTCATTGGCGCGCTGACTTTGGTGCTACCCATTGTTTTAGGCCTGCTGATGGTTAACGTTTGTCTTGGTGTAATCTCAAGAGCCTCGCCCAGTTTGAACGTGTTTGCTGTGGGTTTCCCCGCTTTGATACCTCTTGGTTTTGGCATGGTGATTATCACCATGGGATTTATTACTTCTAGAATGGAAAGCCTGTGGTTTGCTGGCTTTCAGGTTCTTAACGAAAACTTGTTGGGATTGTAATGGCTGAAGAATCCTCACAAGACGATAAAACAGAAGAACCGACCGCGCGAAAACTAGAAAAAGCGCGTGAAGACGGACAAGTTTTACGCTCCCAAGATATGACAATTGCAGCCGTGACCATTTCTGTAATTGCCTCAATGTATGTCGGCGGCTTTTGGTTAGGGCCAAAGTTTGTCGCAATATTTGCAGAGGCCCTAACGATTCCTGCAAATTTTGCTTTTGAAGAAGAGTTGGCGATCGGACGGTTTGGTCGTTTAACCGCAGACAGTTTTTACGTCATGTTTCCGGTGTTTGGTGTGGCCGTTGCTATGGCAATTGCCTCAGCTACCGCGTTAGGCGGTTTTGTGGTTTCCGGCAAGGCCATCATGCCCAAGGCGAGCAAGTTAAATCCCCTGAAAGGCATGGCGAGAATTTTTGGTACCAAAGCCCTGGTAGAGCTGGGTAAGGCGCTGTTGAAGTTTTCAATGGTGGCAGGTATCGGCGGCACCTACCTCTACTACAACTTTGATCAAGTATTGATGATTGGCCAGAGCCCGATCATGAGCGCCATCGTAGAAAGCGTAGAGTTTGTCTTATTTGGTGGACTCATAGCCTCGTTAGCCTTACTTGTGATTGCGGCAGTAGATGTGCCGTATCAAACCTATGAGTTTTTCAAGAAGCTCAAGATGACCAAGCAAGAAATAAAAGATGAGATGAAAGAGGTTGAAGGTCAGCCTGAAGTAAAACAAAAGATTCGGCAAAAGCAGCAGGAAATGGCCCAAGGCAGAATGCTGGACGATGTGCCAAAGGCGGACGTGATTGTCACTAACCCGCAACACTTCTCCGTGGCATTGGTCTACGAAATTGACCAAGAAGAGGCGCCTAAGGTGTTGGCCAAAGGCACCAACATGATGGCTAAGCGCATCAGGGAAGTTGCCACAGAAAATAATGTTGAAATATTTGAAGCGCCGCTGTTAGCCCGTGCACTGTATTTCACCACTGAAATAGGTATGCCCATACCTCCTGGCTTGTTCCACGCGGTGGCTCAGGTCATTGCGTATGTGTACAGCCTCAACTCTGTTACTCCAGGTGGCGCAGCAATGCACAAGCCTAGACCGAAAGTGCCAGACGAGTTGGTATTTGACGAACATGGACGTCGTAACGTTGATTAAGAAAGATAGGACAAACAAGATGATTCCTTTAAAAGAAGAACCCACATTGGCCGAAGCACTGTGCTTTAGCCCAGAAGACAGCGACGCGGTAGATACTTGTCGACGCGCTCTGACCCATGCTGGATCGGTTGTTATCACAGCAGCAGGTAATGAGAGTCTGTTGGCCCATTACACTCGAGTATTGCTCAGTCAAATGCCTGGGCAAAATGCATCAGGCCAAAGCAAGTGCTCTGTCCGCAGAATGCCTAGAGATAAAGATGCGCTGCTCGCGGCGTTGAACAGATTACTCGCCGAGTTAGATTTTGAAAGTGTTGGTGGAAAGCAAAAAGTGCCAACATCTGAGGTCTGGTTGTATGAGTTGCCGGGGCCGAGTGATTCTGAACTGATTGTCACCACGGCAAAAATGATTCGTCAGTTTAAAGCTGCGGGTGTTTCAATTATTGTAAATTCTCGTCAAGCACGCCCAGGATCTGAGCTTCTAAGTAAGTTGTCGCAACGGGTTAGGGGCACTTTGGTGGAATTTGCCCTGCCAGATAAAGAATCTTGCATTGCCCTTGCAGAAAAAGTGGCGGGTACCAGTGACGCTCTGCAGGTTAACGGTCTGATTAAAGACCTAGGCTATACCATTCAAAAGACTCAGCCGGCTACCTTGGCTAAGTTCCCGCAAGATCTCAATGATGGATTGTCTACCCAAGAGATGTTGACCCAGCGTAGGCCGGTAAAATCAACAACACAGGTCCCGGGTAATATTGCGCCGACAGCCGCTTTGCCCACACCTCAACGCCTAAGCCCAGCTGTGAAAAAATCTCTACTAGTCAGTGGCGTATTTGTGTCAGTCGCCCTGTTTGGTCTTTATGCAATTAACGGCAATAACTGGGCCGACATGCAAAGCTCAGCCAGCACCCTGTACACGGATTTCACCCAGAGTGCTGAAGTGGTTTCTAGCTCTATTGGTGAAACCGCCACAAACCCTTCGGTAGATGCAGTAGCGGCAGTTGCAGCAAGCCCAAGCGCTGAACAAACCGGTACACAAGCATCAGTTGTGACTAAGTCACCTGAACAAATGGCCTCTCTAGAAGCGTCACTTGCGCAAACACTTGAAGCCGCTGATTCAGAGGAGAGTTTGGCGGAACTTTTTGTTGTTACACCACCCCGACCTAATGCAAATGCTGTGTATATTCAGCACGCCTCGTTTCGTTTGTCTCAGGGCGCATACATTTGGAAGAACAATGCGAAGCGGCTGTTGGACGCCCAGATTTTTAGTAAAGGTAAGGTAGATACGCGCTATGTAGTTGTTAGCGGCCCATTTGCCGACCGGCTTGAAGCTCAGCAATATCTAGATAATGTAGGGGTCACGGACAAAGCCTATTTCATATTAGGTAATGTACTTGGCGAGTCCCTTGCTGGGCCAAATAATGTTTTAGCGAGTATGGAGTAGACCATGGCTGACGAAGAAAATAAGAATGAAGAGCCAAAATTGCCGGAAGGTGAAGAATCTTTTGACTCGGCGGCAGCGGTAGATGCGATTGTTGAAGGAACACGCAGTCGGGCCGATGAAATAGAAGAGGCCTTGGACGGTGCCTTAGTTGTCGAAACGGATAACAACAGTGTGCAGGCAACAGCCGAAGGGTCTGCTGAGGCCGCCTCAGTGGCGCCGGAAAAGGCTGCTGAGATCGTCTTAGATTTAGGTGACATAGAGGCGCCAAAAACAACCCAGACGGTTCATTCAGCCCCAAAGAAAGATGATGTTGAAGAACCTAAGCTACAAATTCACGTGGGTAAGGACGATGTGCGTATTTCCACCGGACATCCGCTGATAGACGATATTGCCGCGCAATTGGAAAAATCTCGTAAGTTCACAGTGTACGCAGTGTCCTCGTTATTTATAGCGCTGCTTGCTAGCGCTTTGTTCTTCATCCTTATGTCTGCTCAGATGTCAAAAAAGGTCGCGGAAGTTAACTCAATGATGGGCGCTGTTGCTAAGCGCACACTGCAAGTAACAAAAGGCATTGAAACCTTCAGTACGTTAGAGGAACGGATTGGCCAAACTCTGTTGAATCAGACTTCATTGGCAGAAACCTTGGCCGCCAATGATTTAGCTGTTGCAGAATTAGAGCTCAGAATCACAGCTCTGAATGAAAGTATGCAGGTGGATATTGGACAAGCGGTAGGTGAAAGTAGCAATTATCTGGTGCAAACTAGAAGTGTACTGCAGGCAGAAAATCAGAAGGCTTTCAACACCTTAGGCGATTTACAAAGTATTTTGACCGAGCAGCGTGGAATGATTGCGCCGATCAGTAATTTGAGCCGCGAAATGAATCAGATAAAAGGTGATTTGGCCGAGGTGCGTCAGACTATAGACGATCTGTACATCATTGAGCGCGCACGTATGGCGAGAGAGTTGTTGGACCAACGAGACAGTTCGCTGACGCTGCCTAGCGAAGAAAACTAGACTAACACGAGGCTAGCGCAAAATGGAGTGAGGAAACTTTTGGTATACTTTCGGTCAATGTTTTGCTGATCCACTTTTGAGGGATAACTAAATCATGTCACAGTCCTTTGTCGTTCCAGCGCTTATAACCGCTACGGCGTTGCTCATTACTCTGATCTTCGTTTTCATGATCTATTTGTGGCAGCGCATCAGTGCGTTAGAAAAACACAAGAGCGTCGAACTACCTGTAGAAGCCAAGACCGGTGGCGCAGCATTGCTTGGTTTTAAGGGTAAAGAAATTTGGGACGCGCTAGAAAATCCTGGCAAAGCACCGGTAAATATTGATGAGTTAAGGCAGCGTTATTCCTTCACCTTGTCGCGTCACATCGAGCAAATCATTGACCAAGGTCAAATGGATAAGCAAGCCGGGAGGGAAGCTGTGCCGGAAAGCAACGCAGCGATTGGTGGTTTGCGAGGCGAGATTCAATCTTGGTTGCCGCCGTCTTATGTCGCGCGTTTTTATCGCATTGGCAGAGATTCGGCAGTACTTTCCGACGATGAAATAGCTGAGCTGCGGTCAGAAGTGAGGGCTTTAGTGAAAGAAATTTTAGAGCGCTTGGGCATGGCGGCTGAAGCCAGTGGTATTGGCAGCCTGATTACCTCCCACACGTTAGAATTCCACGCCAACGCTGCAGATGCAGATACGGAGACCGAAGAGGGTCAGGAAGAGCAAGCCACCTAGCGGGCTGCCGTTTTCCCCTCACCCCTAGTTCTCCCCTGATTGTTAAGCGGCCTTGGTCATCCCACCTGCCGCGCCTGTCACGCATTGTCAAAATCTCGCCGCCCTAACCCCCTCGAATAGGCAATTTTTGCCATTTAACGCTCAGCGAGGATCCTTCTAGTAAGGTATTATCTTTCGCCTACTTTGCATGATTCGCGTTTTTCGAGGAATAAATTGGACATCACCCATATCATTGACGGGCTTAACGAGCCTCAGCGCGAAGCGGTATCTGCGCCTCTATCCAATGCTTTAGTTATTGCCGGTGCCGGCAGTGGTAAGACCCGAGTACTGGTGCATCGCATTGCATGGCTAGTCGATATAGAAAATGTCTCACCTCACGGCATTTTGGCTGTGACCTTTACCAATAAGGCCGCTGCAGAACTGCGCGCACGAACGGAATCACTGCTAAACGTATCCGCTAAGTCCATGTGGGTAGGAACCTTTCATAGTTTGGCGCATCGATTACTGCGCATGCATTGGTTAGAGGCCAAATTACCGCAAAATTTTCAAATCTTAGACAGCGATGATCAATTACGCCTGATAAAAAGAATCATGAAGGCCCAGAGCATTGATGACAAAAAGTGGCCGCCTCGGCAAGTTGCTTGGTTTATTAATGGGCAAAAGGATGAAGGTCGAAGGGCAAAAGAGGTGCCTACGGGTGATGATTTATTTCAAATTACCCACCAGCGCATTTATCAGGCCTATGAAGATGCTTGTAACCAAGGTGGCTTGGTAGATTTTGCTGAACTGCTGCTGCGCAGCCACGAGTTATGGTTGAACAACCCCGAGCTGCTGGCCCATTACCAAACGCGTTTTCAGCATGTGTTAGTGGACGAGTTTCAAGACACCAACACCATTCAATACGCGTGGTTAAGAGTGTTGGTTGGCGCCCACTCGAAAATTATGGCGGTGGGTGACGACGACCAATCCATCTATGGTTGGCGCGGCGCAAAAATTGAAAATATTCAGCGTTTTAGCCAAGACTTCAGCGACGTAATGACCGTGCGGTTGGAGCAAAACTATCGCTCCACCCAAACCATTCTAGAAGCGGCGAACAGCCTTATTCAGCGCAATACCAACAGGTTGGGTAAGGAGCTGTGGTCCGAGGGCGAAAAAGGCGAGTTGATCAAACTTTATGCTGGATTCAACGACCTTGATGAAGCGCGTTTTATTGCTGAGCGCATTGCGCAATGGATAGAGGGTGGCGGCAGTCCGAATGAGGCCGCAATTTTGTATCGCTCAAATGCCCAATCTCGGGTCTTGGAAGAAGCCCTGTTGCGCGCCAATATTCCCTATCAGATATACGGCGGACAGCGCTTTTTCGATCGCATTGAAATTAAGAATGCGCTGGCTTACATGCGGCTTATAGAAGATCGCAATTCTGATCCAGCCTTTGAGCGTGTCGTTAATACGCCCCCCAGAGGTATTGGCGATAAGACCATTGAAGGCGTGCGCCAACTGGCTCGTACAAGAGGCGTGTCGTTGTGGACGGCGGCCCAAGCGGGTATTGAGGAAGGGCTGTTTACATCAAGGGTGCATGGCGCAATTGGTGCCTTTCTTGGTTTGATCAATGACCTAGCAGAAGCGGTAGCCCCATTAGATTTAGATGAGTTAGCCCAGCAAGTTGTAGAGGTGAGCGGACTTATGGTGTTTCACAGCCAAGAGCGCGGTGAGCGAGGTTTAGCGCGTAAGGAAAACTTGGAAGAATTGGTGACGGCCTGTCGCCAGTTTAGTGGTGATTTGGTCTTTCCTTTTGAAGACGGCGATCGTGCTGAAGTCAGTGTTTTACAGGAATTTTTAGACCAGATGACATTGGACGCAGGTGACCGCCAAGCGGCCCAAGGCCCCAGTGTACAAATGATGACCCTGCACTCGGCGAAGGGTTTAGAGTTTCCATTGGTGTTCTTAGGCGGCATGGAAGAAGGCCTGTTTCCGCACCGCATGTCTGCGGATGAGCCTGGGCGTATGGAAGAAGAGCGGCGCTTAGCTTACGTGGGCATCACGCGCGCCATGCAAGAGTTGTATCTAACCTATGCCGAGAGTCGGCGCTTGCACGGCCAAGACAATTATAATCGCCCTAGCCGATTTCTATTAGAAATGCCGAAAGAGCTGCTATCTGAGGTGCGTATGAAAGCCAGCGTGAATCACTCCTATGGTTCAGCTGCGCCCCAGCGTTCTATGTACAGTGACGAAGTTGTAGAAGGCATGCGTATGGGGCAGCGGGTAATGCATGGCAAATATGGCGAAGGAGTGGTGCTGCAGTTCGAGGGTGGTGGTGAGCGAGCCAAAGTTCAGGTTAATTTTTCAGAAGGCGCCAAGTGGTTAATGGTGGGTTACGCCAATCTACAAATATTGGATTGATATTGTGTGTAACCAATCGAATGCGAAAAAATTAAGGGGAGAAACATGAAGAGTATCAGCATAACTGTTATCGCTATGATTTTAGCGGGTTGTAGTGGGGGCAGCGGACAAACTCAGACAACTGCTGCGAGCACTGCTGACGCGAAAGTTTATCGCTGGAAAATGATAACCACTTGGCCCAAGAATTTGCCCGGTCTTGGCGCTGCGCCAGAAAGGTTAGCGCAAAAACTCAGAGTAATGAGTAATGGCAGACTAGATATCAAAGTCTATGGCGCTGGCGAACTAGTGGGCGCACTGGAAGTATTTGATGCCGTATCACAAGGTACCGCACAAATGGGCCATGGCGCAGCCTACTACTGGCGCGGCAAAATTCCCGCGGCTGCCTTTTTCGCCACGGTGCCATTTGGTATGAACGCCCAAGAAATGAACGGCTGGTTACATTACGGCGGTGGCTTGGAACTTTGGCAAGAATTATACGCGCCCTTTAATTTGGTGCCTTTTGCTGCCGGTAACTCTGGGGTGCAAATGGCCGGTTGGTTCAATAAAGAAATCAACTCGGTGGATGATCTTAAAGGCTTGAAGATGCGCATTCCTGGCTTAGGCGGAGAAGTTTTGTCCCGAGCTGGCGGCACGCCAGTGGTGTTGCCCGGCGGAGAAATTTTTACCGCGCTACAAACCGGGGTGATTGATGCCACCGAGTGGGTCGGCCCTTACAACGATTTAGCTTTCTCACTGCATACAGCCGCTAAGTACTATTACTATCCTGGATGGCATGAACCCGGTCCAACCTTGGAAGCCATGGTTAACAAGGAGGCTTGGGATTCGTTACCAGCAGATCTACAGATGATGATTGAGGTGGCGACCAGAGCGATCAATGACGATATGTTGAGTGAGTTTACCGCGCGCAATAATGCGGCGCTTGTGACCTTAGTTGAAGAGCACGGCGTACAGTTGCGTAGACTCCCCGATGATGTATTGGTCAAACTAAAAGACATTTCCAAAGAGGTGGTTGCAGAAGCTGGGCTTGAGAACGAACTGGCAGGGCGCATCCATAAATCCTATACAAACTTCCAGCAGGATGTTGCCAAGTATCATTCCTATAGTGAACAAGCCTATTTAAACGCTCGCTAATTGAAGGACAGCATTATGGAACTGAAAAATACCGAGTATGAAGTAGATGCCGATGGCATTGCGACAATCTGGTTAAACCGTCCCCATCGAATGAATGCGTGGACCGGCAGGTTGCATACTGAATATCGCTATTTGTTAGAGCAAGCAAACCTAGATGAAAAAGTCCGTGTGATTGTGGTTACCGGTCGCGGCAAAGGATTTTGTGTGGGCGGTGACAGCGACGCGCTCAGTGGCCATTCAGAGCGCGGTGGCTACGACTCTGGCACTAAGGCAGATATTGCTCGGCCTGGCTTTGGTACTAGCCCGGAATTTGACGCGGCGTTCGCCTATCATTTTGGTTTAGACAAACCTGTTATCGCCGCGATGAATGGCCCAGCGGCTGGTGTTGGTTTGGCCTTGGCTTGCTTCGCTGATTTGCGCTTTGCAGTACCGGGAGTAAAATTTACCACTGCTCACGGCAAGCTCAACTTGCCAGCGGAGTATGGTCTTTCTTGGATGTTGCCCAAGATCATGGGCCTAGGTCGCGCCAACGATTTGCTCTTAACCAGCAGAGTATTTACTTCAGATGAAGCCCAGCATTTGGGTTTTGTGAACCAATTGTTCAGTGCTGATGAATTGCTGCCCAAATGTTATGAATACGCTAGAAATCTTGTGCGCAGTGTTTCGCCTAATTCTTTGCGTCAGACCAGGTGGCAAATATATAGAGATTTACACCGAGATGTGGCGTCGTCGGTGATCGATTCCGAGCACCTGATTGACGAGATGTCTAAGGAAGAGGATTTCCGCGAAGGTGTTGCTGCACTTGTAGAAAAGCGCAGTCCCAATTGGCCTTCGGTAAAATAGTCAGAAAAACTGGCGCTACTTCAGCAGGCCTGGCAGCCAAGTTGCCATCTCTGGCCACAGCAGAAGCGCGCAAAGTAGCAGTATCTGTAAGCCAATAAAGGGCACAACACCGCGGTATATCTCGGCGGTCGCTACTGATGCTGGGGTCACGCCCCGCAAGTAAAATAGCGCAAAACCAAAGGGTGGCGTTAGGAAAGACGTCTGCAAATTGACAGCGATCAAAATGCCTAACCAGATAGGGTCTACGCCCATAGCCATGAGCACGGGTCCAACAATAGGCACCACAACAAAAGTGATCTCGATGAAGTCGAGAATAAAGCCCAGCAAGAATATCACCAGCATCACAATACCCAGTGCACCCCACATGCCTCCCGGCATTTGCTGGAACATTGAGTGCACCAGTTCCTCGCCGCCGAAGCCGCGAAACACCAATGAAAAAATAGACGCACCCACCAAGATAAAAAACACCATGCCGGTAGTGGAGAGCGTTGCGGAGCAAACTTCTGACAGCTTGTGCAAATCAATGCGCGAGTAAAGTAGCCCTAATATCAGAGCGCCGGAAGCACCCACGCCGGCAGCTTCAGTAGGCGTAGCGTAGCCGCCAATAATTGAACCTAGCACGGCAAAGATCAGTAGAAGTGGTGGTGCCAGTGCTTTGAATATTGGCGTTAGGGCAACGGGTTCCGTGCGTTCTGCTTTGGGCATGGAGTCGGGGTAAACAACCACCCGGAAAATAATGTAACCCAAATACAACAGCACCAAACAAATACCAGGAATGATAGCGCCGGCAAATAAGTCGCCAACAGAAATAGATTTGGGCGCAAATATGCCCATATTCAACTGAGCTTGTTGGTAGCCGTTGGACAGCACATCGCCGAGTAATACCAACGCAATTGAGGGCGGGATAATCTGGCCCAATGTGCCTGTGGCGCAAATTGTGCCCGTAGCAACACTGGCCGGATAGTTGCGCTCCAACATAATAGGCAGTGACATTAACCCCATGGTAACCACTGTCGCACCGACAATACCGGTGCTGGCGGCCATTAACATGCCGACCAAAATTACGGTAATGGCAAGGCCGCCTCTATAGCGCCCAAGCAATGCGGACAGATTTGAGAGTAAATCTTCGGCAATTTTGGTTTTTTCCAACAGCACACCCATAAAAACAAATAGGGGTACGGCGATTAATGTTTGGTTGGTAATGATGCCGAAAAGGCGGCCTGATACGAATCCAAGGTCGTTTACATCGAAGGTGCCGGTGAGAATGCCAAGCGCTGCGAAGATCAAGGATACGCCAGCCAGGGTCAATGCCACGGGGTAACCGGTGAGTAATACGGCGAAGGTGACGGCAAATAGGAGTAGAGGCAACATAGCGATTATTCAGCGGGGTCGGCGTAGAGTAGTAGTGCAGCATGCGCCGCAATAGACGCTAAGCCCTGCAAAAAAATGAGCGCGGCCGTAACCGGCAAAAGGGTTTTGAGCAGAAATACGCCTGGAATGCCGCCCACTTCAGAAGAGCCCTCGGTAATACGCCAACTGTTTTCCACATAAGCAAAGCTTATAAAAAATATAAAGCCGGCCACTGGCAGCAAGAATAAGCAGTGACCGAGCAAATCAATAATCGCCCGTTTCTTTTCGCTGAGCTTGCTGTAAATAATGTCCACCCTTACGTGTGAGTTATCAGCAATACCCATTGGAATGGCCAGCATGAACAAAACGCCATGCATATACATAATGGACTCTTGTATAAAAACACTGCCGCCACCAAGGGCGTAGCGTAGTAATACAATAGCGAGCGTGAGCGCGACCATGGCCAGAGTAAGCCAACGAATAGGTTGGCATGCAGCAACTGCGAGTCGGCCTGCGCGGATAAAAAATTCGATCAGCGAGTCTCGTAAGCTCACAGATTGCCCGCTAAGACGTATTTTTCTAGCAACAGTTCGGTGAGCGTAAAGGTGAGTAAGCTGGCACCAACCAAAATATTGTTGCGGAAAGCGGCGAATGCACCCATGCGATCGCGGTCACGGATAAGCCACTGCTGATAGACAAACAAGCCCAAAATTATGACCAAGCCAACGTAATAAGCGTGTGCATAACCCAGTTTTTGACCGAGCAAATATAGGCCTGCTAGCGTCAACGCCTGAAGTGCGCCGATCATCGCTTTATCTAAGTCACCGAATAATATTGCGGTACTTTTAATGCCCACTTTCAGGTCGTCGTTACGATCTACCATGGCATAGAGCGTGTCGTAGGCTACGATCCAAAGCAAGCTGGTACAAAACATCAGTATGCTCTCGGGGGGAACAGCCAGCCCCTGGGCGGACCAAGCCATTGGAATGCCCCAACTGAACGCGGCACCCAGTACGACTTGGGGCATATGGGTCCAACGTTTCATGAATGGGTAGGCAATGGCTAGGGCCAATCCGCCGAAGGCTAAAAGTTGAGTAGTTTGATTGAGGAAAAGTAGCAGCAAGCCAGCGCTAATAATTAGGCCGAAAAACAGCGCCAGCGCCTGCTGGGATGAAATGGCGCCGGTGACCAGGGGCCGTTCTTTGGTGCGTTCAACAAAGCCGTCCACCTTGCGATCAGCAAAGTCGTTAATGACGCATCCTGCGCTGCGCATAATAAAGGTGCCTAGAGTGAAGATCACAACCAAATGTAAAGGCGGCAGACCCTGAGCGGCCATGCACAGCGCTGCCAACGTGGGCCACAGCAGCAAAAGTGTGCCCACCGGCTTGTCGAGGCGCATCAGCTGTAAATAATCTTGCAGTGTTGGCGAGTTCATCAAATAAGGGCGATTCGGTTAATGAGTGGGTCAGTTTAGAGATTTAGTTGGCCTAGGACCACTTTGGGGCCGCTTTGAAGCCAAATAGAAGCCGTTTATTACCTAAGTAGAAGGCAAACCTGCCGCCTTTGGTTGCGCAAAGAATATTCTGCTCAATAAATGCATGCTGACGTTGATTTTTGCAGGTTCAAAGATTAGTTTATCGCGCTTCAATAATGTCGACTTAAGGTCAAAACTCTATGAAGAAATGGCAGTGTATCGTTTGTGGTTGGATTTACGATGAAGCCGAAGGCTGTGAAGACGAAGGCGTTCCACCAGGCACTGCATGGAATGACGTGGATGAAGATTTTGTCTGCCCTGAGTGTGGTGTGGGCAAAGAGGACTTTGAAATGGTCGAGATCGGCTAAACCCAATTCGTTTTTGGTCCTCTATTCTTAGAGGTCAGAAAGGGCAGAGTTCAGAGAGCCTAATCGGGTGCCCATAATTGAAGCACCCGACGGTTGCCCCAGTCGGTCTAGCATACGCCTCCCTTCGACTTCCCAAGCAATAATTTCATCTAAGCCTATGTTAGGCTTTTGACTTCTCTGTCGGCACTAGGTGCTTGGCAGCATAGGTTTTATCTAAAACCTTATTAGAGATGAGGTGTTTATGAGTCTTACCCAACGCATTCTTTTGGCCATGTTCTTAGGCCTTACTCTCGGCGCGGTTTTGCAATGGGCGGATTTGCCCCAAGAGCACTTTCTTTCGCTGTATTTTTTGGATGGCCTAATCGACTCTGGCGGCAAGATTTTCGTCACTCTGCTGAAAATGATGGTGGTGCCTTTAGTCTTTGTCTCCTTAGTTTGCGGTGCTGCCAGTTTGGGCGCTACGGGCAGTGTTGGGCGCTTAGGCGGCAAGACCATTGGACTTTATTTGCTCACCACAGGCATGGCGGTGTCCATGGCCCTTTGCATGGCCTTGGTCATTAATCCGGGCCTAAGCGCAACGGATGAATCGGGGGATAAAACCCAGTACACCGCCTATGAAGCAAAACAGGCCCCCAGTGTAAAAGACACGCTGATTGGTATTTTTCCAAGCAATCCGGTGAAGGCGATGGCCGAAGGCAAGATGCTTCAAGTCATTATCTTTGCATTGCTGATGGGCTTGGCGCTGAGCCAGGCTGGTGAAGCTGGCGCGCGGATAGTGAGTGTTTTTAATGACCTAAATAGTGTGTTCATGAAAATGATTACTATGGTGATTATGCTCACGCCCTATGGCGTGTTTTGTTTAATGGTGAAACTGGGTGCCACGGTGGGGCTGGAGGAAATTGGTAAGGTCTTTGTTTACTTCGCGACCGTTGTGCTCGCCTTGTTGTTCCATGCTTGTATTGTTTATCCAAGCTTGTTGAAGACGTTGGCTGGACTCAGCCCTCGAGTATTTCTGCCGAAGATGAAAGAGCCACTGTTGGTTGCTTTGTCTACCGCGTCCAGTGGCGCAACGCTGCCGGTCACCTTACGTGCCGTGCAGAACAAGCTTGGGGTTAATAACAATGTTGCGTCTTTTGCCGTACCCCTTGGCGCCACCATTAACATGGATGGCACGGCAATCATGCAGGGCGTGGCTACCGTGTTTATCGCCCAATACTTTGGTTATGACCTAGGTCTTGCCGCCTACCTGACCGTTATTCTGACTGCGACCTTGGCGTCCATTGGTACCGCCGCTGTACCGGGCGTGGGGCTTATCACGTTAACCTTGGTGCTTGATCAGGTAGGTTTGCCTGTGGAAGGTATTGGTCTAATCATTGGCGTTGATCGACTCCTCGATATGTTACGCACGGCGGTAAATGTCACGGGTGATGCAACCGTTGCCACTGTAGTGGCGAAATCTGAAGGGCAACTAGACCTTGATGTTTATCATGACCCAGACGCTGGCATGGTTGACGGGGAAGTCAGTGAGAGAACCGCTTAAATTGTTGGAGTGCGCATCCAGGGGTCTTTTGTCGCCCCCTTATCTCCAAGCGGCTATGGCGGCTCAGACCGTTAGGTGCCCATGATCGGCGGGCGCCCAGGTCATGAGTAGGCCTTTCAGAGTATCGTGTTCGTCGCTCCCCGGTGCAGCGTTCATTAGACTTTCGCTGCGCTTGATTACCCTGGGCATAAGAAACGCGTGCACAGCCAAATCCGCAATCTTGAAACTCTGCTCGCCAGCCTGGCGAGTGCCCAAAATATCTCCTGGGCCTCTCAGTTTGAGGTCTTGCTCGGCAAGGTAAAAACCGTCTTGGCTTTGTCTCAAGGCGTTCAGTCGATGTTGCCCAGCTTGGCTTAGGCCAGGTTTAAAAAGTAAAAAGCAGCGGCTGGCTACTTGGCCTCTGCCCACCCGTCCGCGCAGTTGGTGCAGTTGTGCCAAGCCCAATCGTTCAGAGTTTTCTATCACCATATGTGTTGCGTTAGGCACATCTACGCCCACTTCCACCACGGTTGTGGCCACAAGAATGTCATATTCGCCAGCCTTAAATGCATCCATGATGGTGACTTTTTCGTCCCCCCGCATGCGCCCGTGAAGTAACCCAACGCGAAATTTCGGTAAGTGCTTGGTTAGGTATTCAAAGGACGCGTTAGCAGACATCGCATCTATTTCGTCGGAGTCTTCAATTAAAGTGCAAACCCAGTAGGCTTGTTGGCCTTGAGCCATTGCTTGAGTCACTTGCTCAATAACCTTAGCGCGATTGTCTTCCTTCACCGTATGAGTAGTGATGGGCTGCCGTCCTTTGGGCAACTCATCAATTACAGAAACATCCATGTCCGCATACAGAGTCATGGTTAGGGTTCTTGGAATGGGCGTAGCCGTCATAACTAACTGGTGCGGAAAATTACCCTTGTTCTGCAAAATCATTCTTTGGTGAACCCCGAATCGGTGCTGTTCATCAATAATCACCAATGCTAGACGGGCGAAGTTGACGCTGTCTTGAAATAGCGCGTGGGTGCCCACAATGACTTGCGCCGTACCATCGGCTATCTCCGCCAGGGTTTCGCGTTTAACTTTCGCTGGCATTTGGCCGGTGAGGAGCGTGACCTTAATCCCCAGAGGTGTAAGCCAATTACTAAAGTTATGAAAATGCTGCTCTGCCAATAGCTCTGTTGGCGCCATGACTGCGGCCTGGCTTGCGTGCTCTACAGCGCGTATCGCAGCAAAAGCCGCCACTACAGTTTTTCCTGAACCCACATCACCTTGGACCAGCCTAAGCATAGGTGTTGTACATTCTAAATCGGTCAGGGTTTCACCGACCACCCTCACTTGTGCCGAGGTTAGATTAAAGCCAAGGTTGTCGAGTAACTTTCTGCCAAGTCCGTCGGCCCGCGGTAAGGCCATTGCTTGTTGCTGACGCCGCTTAAGTGCTCGTCCCTTCATAACAATGTAGTACGCACATAGCTCATCCAGCGCTAGGTCTTGTTGTAGAGCCTCAACTTTGGCGAGGCTGGTGGGTTGGTGCAGTGCTTTGAGTTTTTCAAATGGCGTGCCCTGTTGCTGAGGCCAAGGTAGGGCGCACACTTTTTCAGTAAGGTTTCTTAAACGCTGTTGGCCCAGGCCTTGGGTAGTTGGATAAACCGGTGTTAGCTCGGCTTTAGGCGGGCCGGGTTCAACGTCAAATGTCTGGTACTCGGGGTGCGCCATGGCAAGGTTGCGACCTACGAAACCAACACTGCCAAATGCGCGAATATACTTGGCGTTGTCAATGGCACTTTTTTGGAATTTTGAAAAACGAAAAAAACGTAAGCGGATATCACCACCTAACCCTTCAGAATTGTTGCCCACTAAAACTTCTAGGCTACGCTGCCTGCCGAAGAGAATTTTGCTGCCCAATATTGGGCCGCAAATATAGCCCTCATCACCTGACCGAAGTTGTCCTATGGTGAGCACTTTAGATCTATCTTGGTAGCGCATCGGCAAATGCACTAGAAGATCTATAAGCCGAAAAATGCCTAGCTTTTCTAGGGTTTGTGCTAGCGCGGGACCAACACCTTTCAGCTCGGTAATCTCAGCTTGGGGATCTATAGCCATGTTGATTTAGCGGTCGGTGAATAGTCAGTTAAAGATCAGTAAGCGATTAACAAACTGTCAAAACTAAGCGCCGACCATAATAGCATCCACTTCAACCTGAGCACCTTTAGGCAGCGCGCTCACCTCCACCGCTGCGCGGGCAGGGTACGGTTCGCTGAAATATTCGGCCATTACTGTGTTTAGGTTTGCGAATTCATTTAGATCGGTAAGATAAATAGTCAGCTTTACACAATCGCTAAGGCTGCCACCAGATGCGTCAGCAACCGAAGCTAGATTTTTAAACACTTGGTGAGTTTGTTCAACGAAGCTGTCGCTGACCATAGTCATTGTTTCCGGTACTAAGGGGATCTGTCCGGAGATAAACGTCATGCTGCCTTGAGTCACCTTTACACCCTGTGAATACGTGCCAATAGCTGCGGGTGCCGACTCGGTTTGAATAATATTGCGACTCATTTTGTCTCTCAAAATCTAAGGGGTGTTAGTTGTTGGTCCGCGATAAGGTAATCACGGATGCTATGTTTCTAAGCTTACGCATCAGCCGCGCGAGGTGCGAACGGTTGCGCACTGTCGTACCAATAATCAATGTGCTGATTTCAGCATTGCGCTCTTTAACACTTATGTTATCCACACCTGCATCAGCAGCTGCAACTTCCGCTGCAATTTCGGCAACAATACCTTTACGCCGATTTACATCTACCCTCAGGGTGGTGAAAAATTCGCCCTCTGTAGTAGACGTCCACCGTGCAGGGATAATTTCATGAGATGAGCGCCGTCGAAGCTCACTTAAATTGGTGCAGGTTTCAATGTGTACCACAAAGCCTTTGCCGGCTGTCATATGACCAACAATGTGGTCTCCAGGCAGTGGACCACAGCACTTGCCATAGTTAATGACTAACCCATCTCCGCCACGAATGGCAATGGGACCGCCGCCTTGTACCTCTACCGCCGCATAGTCTGGGTCGTCGGCTGCGAGCAGTTTTTGCGCAGCTACATAAGCCATAAGTTCACCGTTGCCGATAGCAGCCAATAACTCGTTTAATTTGCGCACGCCTAGTTCAGTGAAAACCTTGCGTAGGCGTCGGAAGTCCAAGTCATTGATGCTGGTGTTGGCATTGCCCAGCGAGCGGTTGAGCAGCTTTCTACCCAGCGCGACAGATTCACCTTGTTGTTGGTGTTTTAACTCGTGGCGTATGGCTGAGCGCGCTCTTGAGGTAACCGTAAAGGTGAGCCAATCTGGGTTTGGCCGACCGCCTTCAGCGGTGATAATTTCAACCCTTTGACCACTTTGTAGCTGCTGAGAGAGTGGCGCAAGTTTTTGGTCAATGCGGCAGGCGATACACCTGTTACCTATGTCGGTGTGTACGCTGTAGGCAAAGTCTACCGGACTAGATCCGTTGGGCAATTCCAGTATTTTACCTCTAGGGGTAAACACGTAAATCTCGTCTGGGAACAGGTCAATTTTCAGACTCTCAATGAACTCTAATGGGTTGCCAGCGCGACGCTGCAATTCCATAAGGTCTTTGATCCACTGCCGTGCCCTTTGTTGATTAGAATCAAATTCGCTTTCACTCTTGTACAACCAATGACCGGCAATGCCATTTTCTGCAACTGCATCCATCTGCTTGGTGCGAATTTGTACTTCAATGGGCACGCCGTGCATGCCAAATAAACTGGTGTGCAGCGATTGGTAGCCGTTGACCTTGGGGATGGCGATATAGTCTTTGAAGCGGCTGACAACGGGTTTGTATAAGTTGTGCACAATGCCCAAGGCGCGGTAGCAGGCGTCAGGTTGATCAACCACCACGCGGAAACCAAACACATCCATTATTTCGAGGAAGGACTTCTGCTTTGATTTCATTTTTTTGTAGATCGAGAAAGCATTTTTCTCTCGCCCTACAACCTCGGCACTGATGCCCTCGCGGTTTAAAGCGGCGGTCATAGTATTGCCGATCTCTTCCATAAGTTTGCGGCGGTTGCCGCGTGCAGAAATAACCGCTCGTTCAATGCGGTCCGAGCGCAAAGGGTAAAGGGCCTTAAAGCCAAGGTCCTCTAGCTCGCTTTTCATCGTGTGTATGCCCAATCGGTTTGCGATAGGGGCATAAAAATCTAAGGTTTCTTTGGCAATGCGTTTGCGCTGGCTTGCAGACATAACGCCGATGGTGCGCATGTTGTGCAAACGATCAGCCATTTTCACCATAATCACGCGAATGTCTTTGGCCATGGCCAGAGCCATTTTCTGAAAATTCTCGGCTTGAGCCTCATCTCGATTGGCAAAAATTTTGCTGAGCTTCGAAACGCCGTCCACAATTTCTGCCACGGGTTCACCGAACATCTCGCCAAGAGATTGTTTGCTCGCGCTGGAGTCTTCAATAACGTCGTGCAGTAATGCCGCCATGAGCGTTTGGTGATCCATGCGCATTTCTGCAAGGATCTGGGCAACGGCTGTTGGATGGGTAATGTAGGCGTGACCGGTGCGTCTGCTCTGACCTTCGTGGGCCAGTGTCGCGTAATTATGCGCGGCTCGAACGCTGTCTACTTCTTGCTCGTTCAGATAGGTGAGTTTAGCCGCGAGGGTGTCTATGGTCGCAGGGGCTGCGACTTCAGTTTGCTTAGCGTGCGCAGCAAGCTGCGCTACAAAGAATGATTGGGAAGTGGGCTCAGCCCGCTGCCGAGTCATCTTCTCCCACTTTGCCACTGTTCAAATTTGATACGCTGAAATCAATATCTATTTCTTCATCGTCTGGCGAGATTTCTTGGCTGTCGAGCATCTCGTGACTGATCAGACCTTCAGCAATTTCGCGAAGTGCGATAACAGTAGGCTTATCGTTTTCTTCGGGTACCAGAGCCTCTGTATTGTAGTTGCGCAGTGCGCGCGCGCGACGGCTAGCCAGCATCACCAGTTCAAACCGGTTATCTACGTTATCTAAACAATCTTCTACAGTTACTCTAGCCATGGGTCATCTCGAATATAAAATGGGCGTTGAATTCCGCAGGATACAGACCAAAGCCTTGCTACACAAGGCTTTGCTGCGCTTTCGCGAGTTTATAGGCCCAGTAGTGTTTTAATTTCTGGGCGCTGAGTTTGGATTGCAGTGGATTGTCTGCCGGTTCTCATGACACAAAGCAATTGGATGAGGGCAGTGTCAAAATCTTCGTTGATAATCAGGTAGTCGAAATTGACAGCACTGGCCATCTCTAATGACGCTTCGCCAAGTCTGCGCTGAATGCTTTCAGCGGTATTTTGGCCCCTAGATACCAACCGATCTTCCAACGCTTGAATGGAGGGCGGCAGAATGAAAATGCTTATCGCGTCGGGCATTAGGGCTCTGACTTGAGCGGCACCTTGCCAGTCAATTTCAAGAATTACATCTTGGCCATTTTCTCTTTTGCCGGATACTTCGCTGCGTGATGTGCCATAGCGGTTATCAAATACTTCGGCGTGCTCAAGAAACTCTTCACCGGTGATCATGTGGCCGAATTTGTCGTGGTCTACAAAATGGTAACTAACGCCATCTTCCTCGCCAATACGAGGTGCTCGAGTTGTGTGACTGACCGCCACAACCAATTGCGGATCACTTTCCAGTGCCGCAGAAACTAAGCTTGTTTTGCCTGCGCCAGATGGCGCTGAGACCAATATGAGTTGTCCGTAAATCATTCTATGTTTTGCACCTGTTCCCGAATTTGTTCGATGATGACCTTAAGATCTACCGAGGTTTGTGAGCTTTCAGTCTTGATTGATTTTGCGCCAAGTGTGTTGGCTTCGCGGTTGAGCTCTTGCGTTAAGAAGTCCAGACGCCTGCCGTGAGGCCCAGCCCCGCCAATCAGTTCTTTTGCCTCTTCTACGTGGATGACCAGTCGATCTAGCTCCTCTCTGACATCTGCCCGCTGCGCAAGCAGTGCGACCTCTTGTTCTAGCCGGTCATTATCTACAGAAACTTCCAGTTCTGCGACTCGCGCGAGTAGCCGCTGGCGTTGTTGCTGGGCGAGATCGTCAGCCAGTGGTCGAATGGCATCTACATGCCCAGCGATGAGATCCAGTTGTTGCTCTAGGATTATTTTTAGTCTTTCGCCTTCTCTTGAGCGTGCTTCAACGAATGCGGCCAAGGCTTCGTCAAAAAGTTCCAAAACGTCGTTGTCTAGGTCTGCGTCTTGGGTTGATGAAGATTGCATCACGCCGGGCCAATGTAGGATGTCTATGGCGTTCAATTCTTTTGTATCTGGGGCCAAGGCTTTGAGTTCATTGAAGGCTTGGAGCAGTTCCTGCACCTTTTCTTCATTCAACGTTGGGCCCTTGCTGCCAGCGGTTGACTCAACCCGTAGCGAACAGTCCACTTTGCCTCGTTTGAGCTGTTTGCGCGCGCTGTCTCTGACTTTTTGCTCCAGCGCTCTGAGGCTGTCGGGCATGCGAAAGGCGGTTTCTAGATAGCGATGATTCACCGATTTCAATTCCCAGACCAGGTGATGCTGTTCAACGTCGCGCTCACTGCGAGCGAAGGCGGTCATGCTATACATTTGATTCATTCTATTTGCGTAATTCTAATTAGTTAAACGCGCTGGGCGTTTGGTGCTTGGATAATACTACGTCCACAAAAGCACGCTAAGCTTTAGTGCTCAAACTTTGAGTGGTTGCGTATCCAACTTAAGGGCGCTCTATGGGGGTACTGGTTGTTATCCTGGGTTTAAAACGCCCTCTTTGATTGAAATCGCTGTTCTCTATATCTCTTTGAGTGAATAATTCACGCTCTCAGCTTTGATGGCAACATTGCCACGAAGCAATTTTCATAACGCCCTATTTATAAACCCTTAGGAGATACTATGCGGCCAAGTGGTAGATCAACCGATCAGCTCAGAGACATTAAATTTACGCGCAACTTCACCATGCATTCTGCGGGATCTGTGTTGGTTGAGTTTGGCAATACCAAAGTCATCTGCACGGCCTCGGTAGAGAATTCAGTGCCTGGATTTTTGCGCGGCAAAGGTGTGGGTTGGGTGACCGCCGAGTACGGTATGTTGCCGGGTGCCACTAACAGCCGTAATGATCGTGAGGCGGCGCGTGGTAAGCAGGGTGGTCGTACTGTTGAGATTCAGCGTCTTATTGGTCGCTCGCTACGTGCCATGGTCGACATGAAGGCTTTGGGTGAGCGCACTATTCGTCTAGATTGCGATGTGATTCAGGCTGATGGCGGTACTAGAACTGCGTCAATTACTGGCGGCGCAGTTGCGCTGGCTGACGCTATTGCCTCGGTCAATGCACCTAATGCGTTGATCGGTATGGTGTCCTCGGTCAGTGTGGGCATTTACAAAGGTACGCCGGTTCTGGACTTGGACTACGCTGAGGATTCCAATGCTGAAACCGATATGAACGTTGTTGCCATGGGCGACAAAGGTTTTATTGAGCTGCAGGGCACCGGCGAGGAAGCACCGTTCAATAAGACCGAGCTGCTCGCTTTGATTGAGCTGGCAGAAAAAGGCACTGCCGAGTTACTCGCTCTTCAGCAGGCCGCATTGGCTCTGTAATTAGCGCCGTAATTGGCGCAATAAATTGGCAAATAAATGGGTGCGATAGCCTGCGCCCTTTGTCCCCAACAGGAAACTGATGGGGACGCTTTTAGCCAATATTAGGTTTGGGGCCAAGGGAACAATTGCCCTTTTGATGACTTATCTACTTCCTCAACGTTTTCTTTTTAGTTTGGAGAAAAAATGACAGCTACTACTTCCACCGCATCATTTATCGAATTTTTAGTTGGCCAAGGGGTCTTAAAATTTGGTGACTTCACTTTGAACTCAGGTCGCAAGAGCCCGTACTTTTTTAACCTAGGTTCAGTAGACGACGGCCCCGGTTTGTTAACGTTAGGCAGGGCTTATGCGGATGCCATTGTGGCGTCCAAGGTAGAATTTGATGTTCTATTTGGGCCGGCCTACAAAGGCATTCCGATTGCTGTTGCTACCGGATTGGCGTTAGCCGAGCGCGGCATCAATGTGGGCGTGGCCTACAACCGCAAAGAGGCTAAAGACCATGGTGAAGGTGGCAATTTAGTCGGTGCGCCAGTGCAGGGTCGAATACTGTTGGTAGATGACGTTCTCACGTCGGGCAAAGCCATTCGCACGGCGGTAGACCTGATTAAGGTAGAGGGAGCGGAAATTGCTGGCGTGGTGATTGCGCTGGACAGGGCTGAATTTGGGCCGTCGGGTCAGACCGCCGTAGACGACTTGGCTACAGATTTAGCTGCGCCGATGGTCTCCATTGCAGGTGTGGCTGATGTGATTAGTTTTCTGCAAGGGCAGGATGATATGCAGTCGGTTTTGCAGAGCATGCGTGCGTATCAGCAAGCTTATTGCAAGCTTGCCTAGTGAACTGTCAATGCCCTAATCAGCGGGTGCCTGATTCAATTCGAAGCAGGCTGACTTACAAATATACTGCCTGCCAATAATGCCCATTGGTCTTTCCAGTGGGCTGTAGGTAGTTGCCTAAAGTCAGATCTAACAAATTGCAGTATCTGCCCTTCCGCACTGGCTAGCAGCAGGTTTGCTTTAGCACTGATCCCGACGTCGCCAAACTGCTGTAACGCTCGTTCCTCACGCATGCACTGACGCATTTGAGTTTCTATTCGGTCCAACAGTTGACACATACGAGCGCGCAGCCGCTCGGTTTCTCCTTGTAGAGCGTCGCCAACAAATAGTCGAGCAAAGCCCGGATTACGTTCTACAAACGTTAGGAGTAGAAAGAGGATGTTGTGGCACCTGGTCGCCGCGTCTTCATGATCGCTGAGTATTGTGCCAATGCGACTGAACAAAGTTTCTTCTGCAAACTCAATTAAACCTTCAATCATTCGTGCTTTGCTAGGGAAGTGGCGATACAACGCCGCCTCCGAAACACCCACCTCTTTGGCAAGGCTTGCTGTTGTGATTTTACCCCCAGGTGTGGCTTCAAGCATTTGTGCTAGAGCCTGCAGGATCTCCTGCTTACGATTAGCTTTCGACATGGTCAATAATCTGTGTGCCAATGCCAGAGTCTGTAAAAACTTCTAACAGTAGTGCGTGGGGGACCCGACCATCCACTATTTGCACGCTGCTTACGCCTGATGAGACCGCTTTTAGCGCGCAATCTACCTTGGGCAACATGCCCTCATTGATCACACCGTCGGCGATCAGTTGCTCTACTTCGGCCTTAGCAATGGTGGAAATGGTTTCTTTGTTGGCATCTAAAATGCCAGGTGTGTTAGTCAATAGAAGCAGTTTTTCTGCGCCTAAGTATTCGGCAATCGCGCCGGCCACGATGTCGGCATTAATATTATACGACTCACCTTTCTCGCCAACGCCGATGGGCGCAATAACAGGAATAAACTGTGAGTCTTTAAGCGTGTTAAGCACGTCCACGTCGATATTTGTAATGGCGCCAACGTGGCCAATATCAATAATTTCCGAGGCAGAACTTGCGGGGTCTGCTGATGCGGGCATAGGTAATTTCTCAGCTTGTATAAGGTTACCGTCTTTACCTGTGACACCCACGGCTCTGCCGCCATGGGTATTGAGTAAAGAGACGATCTCCTGATTGACTAAGCCGCCCAAAACCATTTGCACCACATCCATAGTTTGCGAATCGGTCACGCGCATGCCGTTGACAAATTTCGACTCAATGCCCAATTTTTCCAGCAGGTTGCCAATTTGCGGGCCGCCGCCATGAACGATTACCGGGTTAATGCCCACCAGCTTCATAAGTACAACGTCTCGGGCAAAGCTGTTTTTCAGGCTTTCGTCGGTCATGGCATTGCCACCATATTTGATCACAACAGTCTGGCCGTGAAAGCGTTGGATGTAGGGTAGGGCTTCAGTTAAGACCTGAACCGTTACTGTATTGGATGAATTCATAGTGGGTTTTGTGTTCTTAGCGAAATTTAAGCGTGTCGTCTATGTTAGCCAATTGAGCCTGAAATTCATCCTGAATGCGATCTAACGCCTCTTGGGTGTCGGCTTCAAATCGTAATGACAATACCGGACTTGTGTTCGAGGGGCGTATGAGCCCCCAACCATCCTCGAAATCAACGCGAATGCCGTCGATCAAGGTGAGGCGGCCATTGCCAAAGTCTGCATTGGCGCTGAGCTGGTCCATAACCCAAAACTTGTGGGTTTCCGTTGTCAAAATCTTCAGTTCCGGAGTGGTGAATGTAGTTGGATACTTAGCAAACACCTCGTCCACATTTTGCTCGGTAGCGCTGAGCAGTTCGAGCAGGCGCACGGCGGTATAAAGCGCATCGTCAAAGCCATACCAGCGTTCGCCAAAGCATATGTGGCCGCTGAATTCTCCAGCAATAGCGGCCTTGGTTTCTTTGATTTTCGCCTTCATATGTGAGTGGCCGGTCTTCCACATCAGCGGCTTGCCGCCAGATTGCAAAATAATTTGCTCAAGGTTGCGGCTACATTTGACGTCAAATATGACCGTAGAATCTGGCACTCGTGCACAGATGTCCTCAACAAAAAGCATCATCATTTTGTCTGGCCAAATGATTTCTCCAGCGGGCGTCACCACGCCAAGCCGATCGCCGTCGCCGTCAAAGGCTAGGCCAACGTCGGCTTGTTCAGCCTTTACCGCAGCGATCAGGTCTTCTAAGTTTTCTGGTTCAGCTGGGTCTGGGTGGTGATTGGGGAAGTTACCATCAATTTCACAAAACAAGGGAATGACATCACAGCCCAGTTTGCTCAGCAGCGCTGGGGCCATTTCTCCAGCAACGCCATTACCACAGTCCACTACAACTTTGAATCGCCTAGATAGCTTGCCGGCGGCTAATGCCTGATCAATGTAACGCTCATCCATTACTTGAGAGGAGGCGCTGCCCTGACCCTCAATTAAAGTGTTGTTGAGTAAGTTTTGATAAAGGTCTTGGATCATTGATTCCGCAAGCGTAACCCCGCCGATCATCATTTTAAGACCATTGTACTCTGGTGGGTTGTGACTGCCGGTGATCATGATCCCTGTGCCGGTGCCCAGCTCGTGAGTCGCATAATACAGCACGGGTGTTGGCACCTGACCAATACTGATCACCGCCATGCCGCCCTCCACCAGACCAGCGATAAGCGCTTGCTCAAGAGCTGGGCTTGATAAGCGCCCGTCTCTACCCGTAACCGCTTGAAGGTTGCCAGATGACACGGCCTTGGTGGCAAAAGACCTGCCAATCCAATAAACCATGTCTGGGGTTAGGTTTGTTGTAACAATGCCCCTAATGTCATAGGCACGAAAAATGCCCCCGTCTACTTCGGTTTGTTCAAGGCTTGTTGGGGAAAAAACGTTATCGCTCATGGGGTCTCTTATTGTTTGTTAGCTATTTTTTGGTTAGTTGTTTTGAAAAAACAGAAATGATTTCATCTAGCAAGTGCTCTGCTATTTGGCCTTTGCTCTGGCGCGGATATCTGGTCTCACCATCTTGATGAATAAAGGTCACTTCGTTGTCTTGGCTGTTAAAACCAATGTCGTGGTCGGAAACGTCATTGACAATAATCGCGTCTAAACCTTTGCGTTGGCGCTTGGCGCGTGCGTATTCCAAGGTGTCGTGTGTTTCGGCGGCGAAGCCAATGACCAGCCCAGCGGACTTGCTGGCCACTACACTGGCGATAATGTCCGGATTTTCTACAAGGCGCAGATTCATATTTGGGTCTTGCGTTTCCGTGCGTTTGATCTTCTTGTCCTGAATCGCCTCAACTCGATAGTCGGCGACTGCCGCAACGCCGATAAAGACATCAACATCGTCTAAATGCTGGTGCACTGTGTCATGCATTTCTAATGCAGTGGTCACGTCTAATCGGGTGATAGACGGGTTAGATTCAGGTACTCGTGGTCCTGCAATGACGCTGACTTTGGCGCCACGAGCGAGGGCGGCATTGGCAATACTTAATCCCTGTAATCCTGAGCTGTGGTTAGAGATATAGCGCACTGGGTCTATGGCTTCCTGTGTCGGTCCAGTGGTAATCATGATGTGCAACCCGGCCCATTGTGCACTCTTTGCGCTTTCCGTCATGGGTGAATATTGCTGGGCAATTATGGCTTCAATGATCTCTTCGGGTTCGGTCATTCTACCAGGGCCGTCGTCGCCACAGGCTTGGTCGCCGTGGTCCGGCCCAATCAGCCGATAATTGTAGCTGGACAACGTTTGCAGATTGGCTTGTGTTGCGGGGTGTTTGTACATCTGCTGGTTCATAGAGGGCGCAACACTAATAGGCGCTTGTGTGGCCAAACATAGCGTCGTCAGCAAGTCGTCAGCCTGGCCCCGAGCGAGCCTTGCAATGCAGTTGGCCGTGGCCGGCGCTATAATAATCTGGTCCGCCCACCTAGCTAATTCAATATGCCCCATAGCAGCTTCTGCATTTTCGTCCCAAAGGGTATTGCGCACAGGGCTGCCAGATACAGCTTGTAGGGCCGTTGGCGTAACAAAGTGGTGGGCATTTTCTGACATCACAACTTTAATTTCCGCACCTTGGGCAACTAAACCTCTCACAAGAGCGGGGGTTTTATACGCAGCAATGCCTGACGAAATACCAAGCAAAATATGCTGCCCTGCAAGTTTGGACATAGCAAAACCTTGAAACATTTAGATGACGAAAATCACCTCTGCACTGCGCCTCCAACGTTCGAAAGAACGCCTCAAGTGCCCGAAGCAACCGTAAAAAAAACGAAGGTTAACATTGAACCCTGTAAAGACGTAATCACTAGATGGCAAGAAGATGAGCGGCCACGTGAGAGGCTTTTGCGTCATGGGCCGGAAACTCTGTCGACAGCAGAACTTTTGGCGCTGTGTTTGGTTTCCGGTAGCCAAGGCGAAGACGCGGTGCGTATGTCTCGTCGGTTGCTGGAAGCGTTTGGCGGTATTGGCACGCTGCTCGGCGCGCCGGTTAGCGCGCTGACCAAGTTTCGCGGAGTCGGCCAGGCCAAAGCCGCCCAAATCAAAGCGATACACGAGCTTATGGCGCGGGATGTTGAGGCTGATTTTGCCAAGGGTGAGCGCTTCAATGACCCGCAGTCGGTGAGTCGATATTTGCGCAAGCGTATTGGCCATTCCCCCAGAGAAGTGTTCGCTTGCTTGTACCTAAATTCCAAGCACGAGTTACTCTCTTTTGAGATTATGTTTAACGGCTCGATCGACCGTGCTCATGTTCACCCCCGGGAAGTATTACGCCGGGGAATTGAGTTGAATGCTGCAGCCATAATATTGGCGCATAATCACCCTTCTGGCGTTTCTGAGCCGAGTCAGGCGGATATTTTTTTGACCAAAGAGTTGGCCAACTTACTTAGACAAGTAGATATCCGTGTTCTCGATCATTTCGTCGTTTGTGCCAGAAATACGGTTTCTTTGGCCGCTAGAGGCCTGATCTAGCCTTTTTTGTTGCTCTAATTCCCCCACTTTGGTATAAACGCGCCTCAAATTTTCTAGGGATCCCGACTATGTCTAAGGTATGTCAGGTCACAGGCAAAAGACCAATGGCTGGCAACAACGTCAGTCATGCAATGAACAAGACGAGAAGGCGCTTTTTGCCTAATCTGCATTACCATCGTTTTTGGGTGGAATCAGAAAAGCGCTACGTCAGATTACGAGTATCCTCAAAGGGTATGCGTATCATCGACAAGAATGGTATTGATATCGTTCTTAAAGACGTGCGTGCTGCAGGTCATAAGGTATAACAAACTCTACTCGCCTGACTGCCTAGCAGCTCAAGCGGATTAAAGAGTATAGTTGCTGGGCAAAGGTTGGTTGTGAACAGGCCTAGCGACGAACAAAACGGATTAAAACTATGCGCGATAAAATTAAACTCGTTTCAAGTGCCGGTACCGGACACTATTACACGACTGATAAGAACAAGAAGAACACACCAGACAAGATGGAAATTAAAAAATTCGATCCTGTTGTGCGTAAGCATGTGCTCTACAAGGAAGCTAAGATCAAGTAAGGAATGCCTGAACTCCCCGAAGTCGAAACGACTCGGCGGGGCATAGAGCCCTTCCTCCTTGATCAATCGATTCTAGCAATCGAAGTCCGGCAGCCTCGCCTGAGGTGGCCGGTAGACTTGCCTCCTAACCTTGCGGGCAGCAAGGTCATTAATGTCTCGCGGCGCGGCAAATACATTCTCATCACTACTCACGTTGGCACGTTGCTCATACACCTTGGTATGTCAGGTAGCCTCAGAGTTGTAAGCCCCCAAACCCCACCCAAATTGCACGATCATATTGATATTAAATTGACGGGCGATCATTGGCTGCGTTTTAACGACCCGCGCCGATTCGGTAGTTTTCATTTCCAAAAGGGTGATGCACACCAGCATTGGCTGCTTAAAGATTTGGGTGTCGAACCTCTGGAAAATGAGTTTTCCGGTGACTATCTATTCAACAGCTCTAGACGTCGTAAGGTGGCCGTGAAGAACCATATTATGGACGGCAAGATTGTGGTGGGGGTTGGCAACATCTACGCTGCTGAATCGCTATTTATGGCCAAGATTAGGCCAGCAACAGCAGCCCAAAGAGTGAGTCGACTGGCTTACGAAAATTTGGCCCAAGCGATTCGCATGATTTTGGCGAGAGCCATCAAGGTGGGTGGCACTACATTACGGGATTTTGTGGGTTCCGACGGACAACCCGGTTATTTTAGCCAAAGCCTGAATGTCTATGGTCGAGAGGGTCAGCCGTGTCGAGAGTGCTCTAGCACCCTTAAAGGCCAGATCTTGGGTCAGAGAAGCACGGTTTATTGTCCGAGCTGCCAAACCTTCAGTGGGTGGCGCTAGTTGCCGTGACCGCCTCGCTATTGCGAAGCTAAAGCGGTTGTATGCTTAACGCGTGGTCGGCACATGCCAATGAGCGCTACTATGACTACTTCTCAGCGTTTTTACTCGCCAATTCAGAGATGACCTCTGGGTGGACAAATTGCGATATATCACCGCCTAACGCCGAAATCTCCCTGACCAGCGTGGAAGAGATAAACGAGCAATCTTTTGAAGTAGGTAAAAATACGTATTCAAGCTGAGGGTCCAAAGACCTATTCATTTCTGCCATTTGGAATTCGTAGTCGAAGTCAGTCACTGTGCGCAGCCCGCGAAGCACGAAGCGGGTGTCTTTGGCGCGAACGTAGTCAACCAAGAGAGAGTTAAAGCCCTCAACTGAGACTCTGTCACCATACTGTGCAAGTACCTTTTCGCAAAGCGCAATTCTGTCTGCCAGATCCACTTTTGGGTCTTTGTTGATGGATGTGCCAATAGCCAAGACGACATGGTCAAATAGGTGTAATGCTCTTTCTACCAGATCCGTATGCCCATTGGTGATTGGGTTAAATGATCCTGGGTAAACCACAGTTCTTTTCGACATAGTCTTTTCTCTGCGTCTTATGACGTCTAATTTCATTCGTGAGGGGGCGATACTAGCGTTGGGTTTTTGCTACTGCAAGTTGATTGAGATCAACAAAATATGCTCAAGGTTTTGGTAATTTGCACCAGACTAATGCACTAAAGGTATTGCCGCCGGAGGTTGTTCTGTCTAATTCAAAGCCGTGAGCAGCGCATATTTCCTCGATCAGTTGAGCCTGATTAGACTCGAGGTAAACGTATTTTTTCACCAACTTTTGTCGTGCTATGAGTTCTAAGCAAGCCCCTAAGAGTTCTGGTTGGGCATAGGGTGGGTCGAGAAAAATAATATCAAAGGACTCGTTTAAAGCGCTGAGATAGGCGAGCGCATTGGTTTTTATCACTTGGCATGTGGGGTCGCCAAGCTCGGAGATATTTTTTTCCAGTGAGCGAAAAATGGTCGCGTCGCTCTCTACCAGCACTACCTTGCCAGCGCCTTGCGAAAGCGCCTCTATGCCTAGGGCGCCGGACCCAGCAAACAAATCAAGGCAGGTGGTGCCTGCGATTTCTGGTCGCAGCCAGTTAAACAAGGTTTCCCTAGTTCTGCCCAATGTGGGTCTTAAATCGTTAATCTCAGGGAAGGTAATTTTCCGTCCTCGCCACCTGCCACCAATAAGGCGCACCGACTGAGATTTGGTAGTTTGCTTTTTCATAGGGAGTTTAACGAGCAAGGCATAGATTCGATGGCAAATATTATAGAATGTTCAGCTGCAATGCGCTTCAAGCTTAATGCGATCTAACTCTGTATTGACCGCTGGGATGTAGGTTAAGCGCGCGCAATTTGCGTTATAGTATTGCAACGCTTTGGGCCCCGGGGTCAAAGGCTTTTTCGAAAAGAATTTCACCATAGATGTTACCGATATGTCAGACAGCAAAGCGCCCGGTTTTTTTTCTAAGCTAAAATCAGGTTTGGCAAAAACCCGCGCACAACTCGCAGATGGTGTGGGTAACCTCTTGCTCGGCGAAAAAGAAATCAATGACACGGTCTTAGAGGATTTAGAAACCGCGCTGATCACCACTGACGTTGGCGTGGATACAACTCAAGACATTATTGAGAACCTGACACAGCGTGCCCAGCGTCGCGAGTTAGCAAACACGCGCGCATTGCACGAAGCCTTGCATGGCCAATTGGTGGAGCGTCTCCTACCCATTATCAAACCCTTTGAGTTGCCTGAGAAAAGGTCCGGCATGCCTCGAATCATTTTCTTTGTTGGTGTAAATGGTGTCGGTAAAACCACAACCATCGGCAAGCTGGCCAAGCGTTTTAAGGATGACGGCAAGAGCGTGTTGCTTGCAGCCGGCGACACTTTTCGCGCAGCAGCGGTAGAGCAACTGCAGGCCTGGGGCGAGCGTAACGACATTCCTGTAATCGCCCAGCCTCAAGGCTCAGACAGTGCGTCCGTAGTGTTCGATGCGGTCCAATCCGCTCAAGCTCGCGATGTAGATGTACTACTAGTCGACACCGCTGGTCGATTGCAGGCGAAAACTCAGTTAATGGATGAGCTGGAAAAAGTTCAGCGCGTCGTAAAACGGCTAGACCCAGATGCCCCCCATGAGGTGATATTGGTCCTTGATGGCGGCGTTGGTCAGAACGCGTTGAGCCAAGTTAAATTATTTGATGAGGCGGTAAAACTCACTGGGTTGGTCGTTACCAAACTTGATGGTACCGCCAAAGCGGGTGTCGTTTTCGCCGTTGCGAGCGGGGCAGGCGGTGTGCCAAAGATCCCTCTATATTTTATTGGCGTGGGCGAAGGCGTGGATGATTTACGCCCCTTCGATGCAGACGATTTTGTGCAGGCATTGCTCGCCAGCGACCAAGAGGACGATTAGGCACAGTGGCCAGCATAGTCCTAGAAAACGTTACCAAGCAGTTTTCCAGCGGATACAAGGCGTTGGCAGATGTTTCAGTGGAGTTTGCCTCTGGGTCCATGACTTTTTTAACCGGTCATTCCGGTGCGGGTAAGAGTACTTTTTTGCGTTTGTTGATTGGTGCCGACGAGCCTACCCGAGGCCGAGTGCTGGTGGGTGGTGTGAATATCAATCAATTAAGTGCAAAGCGCATGCCTTGGTATCGACGCAATGTAGGGGTGGTATTTCAAGACCACCACTTGCTCGCCGATCGCTCAGTTTTTGAAAATGTGGCATTGCCGCTGCGTATTGGACACTTTCCTGCAAAAGAGATCGCGCCTCGGGTAAGAGGCGCGTTAAGTGCGGTAGACTTACTTGATAAAGAAAAACTCCTGCCGGGTTTTTTGTCCACCGGGGAGCAGCAGCGCGTTGGCATCGCTCGGGCGGTAGTGAATAGACCCAAAATCTTACTGGCAGATGAACCAACAGGAAACCTCGACCCAGATTTATCGCAGACCATAATGGATCTGTTCGGTCAATTCCGAGAGATTGGCACCACGGTTATTATTGCGACTCACGACATAGAGTTGGTGAAAAATATGGGTCAACCCACTCTAAAATTAGTTGCTGGGTGCCTTGAAGACCCAGTTGCCGCGCAAACAAAAGTCACTGAGTTCAATTTATGAAACGCCAGGTGCCCTTTGTCTAGCAAGAAACCCGACAGCCTTGACCCCTGGGCTAAGCCATCCGGTGGTCTTATCAATTGGCTTAAGGATCATGGGCGCACGTTCAATGATACGACGCTTTATGTCAGCCAGCGTTTGGCGAGTAGCCTGTTTGTTTGGTTTTTAGTCGGTATCGCGCTGGCCCTTCCCGGTATACTTTGGCTCGCTCAGGTCAACCTGCATGCGGTTGGAGAGGGTTGGCAGGGCCGCGCAGGTTTGACCGTCTACTTCGAAGCCGGGGTTAATCCGTCGAATATAGAGGCGGTACTAAAAGACTTGGAAACCATGCCGTTGGTAGACAAAACGGCGTTAACAACATCTGATCAGGCGCTACAAGATTTTGTCGCCCAAACATCTGACTCCCTTGAGTTGCGCAACATCTTGGCTAGCCTGGATGAAAACCCGCTACCTGCGTCCATCCAAATTACTAGCAGAGAGGGTGCGGACTTTATTGAGCTTGAAAGTTTGCAACGGCAGCTAAGGGCCAAATCTCAAATCAACGATGTAGTCATTGAAAAGACTTGGTTGGAGCGGTTGCGTGACATTACGAGCTTGTTAAACCGGCTGGGTTGGATACTGGGGTTACTGTTTGGTCTAGGTGCGATCTTTGTCACTTCTGCGTCTGTGCGGTTAGCCATTGAGTCGCGCTTGGAAGAGTTGCTGGTATTGGCCCTCGTGGGTGCCACCAAGGGGCAGATGCGGCGACCATTTATATATTTTGGCGCCTGTTATGGCGTGGGCGGCGGTGTCATGGCTGTAATGTTCCTGGCCCTCATTCTTAACGCTATAGAAGGACCGCTGCAGGCGTTACTCGGCAGCTATCAAGTACCACTTGTCGTGCAGGGCTTCAACGGCCAGTTTATACTTAGCATGCTAGGTATTGGCATTTTTCTTGGCGTAATCGGCGCGTGGGTTGCGGTACGACAACGTTTGCACAGCGCGCAATTTCTCTAGCGGCAATTTATTTACGACGTTGCCGCGGCGGTTTTGAGTAACTTTTGTCAAGATTTAAGGCCCAAATCTTTGTTAGCACTCCTCAAGTTAGAGTGCTAATATCGTTTTTCGTGTTACCGGAAGTATCACCATGACAACAAACATTATGGCAATGCCAAGCATCGCTCCAGGTCGTGACCTCGATGCCTATTTACGCACAATCAGTCAATTCCCCATCCTTAAGCCGGAAGAGGAAAAGGTACTCGCTGAGCGATTTTACGCTGACCAAGATTTAGATGCCGCCCGGGAGCTAGTCATGTGCCACCTGCGCTTTGTGGTTCACCTCGCTCGATCTTACAAGGGCTATGGACTCTCCCAAGCTGACTTAATCCAAGAGGGTAATGTTGGATTGATGAAGGCCGTTAAAAGATTCGATCCTAATGTAGGCGTGCGTCTGATTTCCTTTGCCGTGCATTGGATTAAGGCCGAGATCCACGAATACATTCTGCGCAACTGGCGCATAGTCAAAGTGGCTACAACCAAATCTCAGCGGAAGTTGTTCTTTAACCTTCGCGGCGCCAAGCGCAGTAGCGCATGGCTGAGCTTGGCTGAGACCCAAGCTATTGCTGATGATTTGGGTGTGTCTGCGGCAGAGGTGACGCGCATGGAAGGCCGGCTGAGTGCCAGCGACATGGCCTTTGACGGTTACGGTACAGATGAAGAATCGGCAACGGCTCCAATGCACTTTTTGGCCTCAGCGGCGCCTGATCCAGCCGATATTGTTGCGGATGAGCACATGCAACAAGACTCCAGCCTTCGCCTCAGTGCGGGGCTTGCCGGTTTAGACGAGCGCAGTCGAGATATTTTACAGCAGCGTTGGTTGAGTGATGACAAATCCACGTTGCATGAACTAGCTGCTGAATATGGTGTCTCCGCAGAGCGTATCCGCCAGCTAGAAAAAAACGCGATGAAGAAACTCAAGCTCGCCATTACTGCTGACTAGTAGATGGCCAAGTTGTTTATTCTTTTTGGAGGCTCACTAGGCCTCCTTGGCGTGGTGCTTGGTGCATTTGGCGCCCATGCTTTGAAAACCCGCCTCTCTGAATCCAGCTTGTCGAGCTGGGAGACTGCAGTTTCCTACCAGATGTACCACGCCCTAGTTCTACTCTTCGTCGGCTTATGGTTACTACTCGATGGTCCCGCTTCGCTTCGCTACGCAGGCGCTCTCTTTATGGTGGGCATCGTATTCTTCAGCGGCAGCATTTATGCGTTGGTTTTAGGCGCGGGTTCTTGGTTTGGTCCCGTAACACCGCTAGGTGGTGTAACTTTGATAGCTGCGTGGGCCACCCTCATATATTCTTCTCTCGCCATTAATAACTAATTAGCTGCCTCAGCTTCTGGGAGAAAATTTTAGTGCCCGAGCAGGATTCCGCCAGTACTCCAAACGCCGACGGGTCGTTGTACAACGACTTCGCCCATAGTTATATCCGTCGTCGTGGTCGTTTTACTAAAGCCCAAGCCAGTGCGCTGGAACGTTTAACCCAGCATTATCGTTTATCAATGCCCGCAATAAATGCAGATCCGCGTGAATTGGGTATCGAAATTGGTTTTGGTATGGGTCACGAACTCATCATTTGGGGCCAAGAACAACCGCAAAAATTACTTTTGGGTATTGAACTTTACCAGCCGGGTATCGGCTCCATGCTCTCAAGACTCGAAAATCTCAAAATTGAAAATGTTGCACTTGTAGATCAACCCGCACAGAAAGTGTTGGCTGAACTCACGCCTGAGTCTGTGTCAGAAATAAGAATATTTTTCCCGGACCCATGGCCGAAAAAACGGCACTTAAAGCGGCGGCTGATTCAGCCTGAGTTCTTGACGCAGATGCTTGTCGTGCTAAAACCTATGGGTATTGTTAGGTTGGCAACAGATTGGGCTGAATATGGCGAGTGGATGGCGGAGCATTTCGCCATGAATGACAACTTCAAATGCGAACTTGATGCAATTAGAGACCCAATTTTGGGTGAGAGCGGACTGAAAACAGAGCTAGACTCAGACGGTACAGCGCGCGGTAGAACAAAATTTGAAACTCGCGGAGAGAAGTTGGGCCATCGTATTCGTGACTTCACTTATCGCCGAATTAGCTAACAAACTTTTCCAATACCGTATCTAGGTACCGAAGCCCAAGTTCAGTTGTACTGCAGCGGTCGGGTCGGACTAACCCTTGGGCGAGGAGTCCGTCCCATTGTGTTGCAATAACCTGCCAATCCAAGCCGGTTTTTTCAGTAAAGGTGGTCAAGCTGGTGCCGTCAATTAGACGCAGGGCGTTCATCATAAACTCTAACGGCAACTGTTCTTCGGCTACCCTCTGCTTGGATGTTTTGGTTGGCTCGCCTTGATATAGCCGTGGCTGGGAGGCCTTTTGCGTGCGTAGGATCTGCTCGTCTTCGCTGACCTTTCCATGGGCGCCCGCGCCTAAGCCAACGTAGTCTCCGAATGACCAATAGTTAATGTTGTGTTGGCAGAAGGCGGCGTCTTTTGCGTAAGCGGAAATCTCGTATCGACTATAGCCTTGCCCAGCGAGCAGTTCGTTACCCTTGATCTCTATTTCAGCGAGGATGCCATCTATGGGTAGTAGGGGTGGCCGTTTGGCAAACTCTGTCTTTGCTTCAATAGTGAGTTGATACCAAGAGATGTGTTGGGGCGACAGTGCAATGGCGCTCTCCAGATCAAAAAGCGCATCCTCTAAACTTTGGCCGGGCAGTCCCCACATGAGGTCTATGTTGATGTTTGTGAAACCAGCCGCCCTCGCTTTGGCGACAGCGGCGATGGTTTCGGCAGAATTGTGCACTCGACCTAGTTTAGCAAGCTGGGTGTTTTGAAAAGACTGCGCGCCAATGGACAGCCGGTTGATCCCAGCGCTCAGATAATGCTCAAAGTCAGTATATTCCTGGGTGCCGGGATTGGCCTCCATGGTGACTTCCGCATCTACAGCAATGGGTAATTGCCTCAGAAGTTTTGCCATGAGTTCGGGTTTAAAAAGGCTGGGTGTGCCACCGCCAAAGAAAACGGTCTTAAAGCCATCTTGCGAAAAGTCAGCATTTTCTAGTGCAGGAATAGTAGTCGACTGGACCTGCCAATCTTCGAGTAACGAATCTAGATATCTCTTCTGGTCAACGTCGTCCTTGAGAGGGTGAGAATTGAAATCGCAGTAGGGACATTTTTTTATACACCACGGAAAGTGAACGTATAGCCCAGGACTATTAAGCATCTATGTTAAGCATCTGTGTGAAAAACAGCCGACAGCTGCGTAATGAGCTGCTGGCTGGCTTGGCCGCGGTGACTCAATTGGTTTTTAATGTCCGCTGGCAGTTGTGCGGCGCTGCGGTCGTGGCTGGCGACAAAGAATAATGGGTCGTAGCCAAATCCGCCCTCTCCTTGAGGCGCGCTAAGAATTTCTCCCCACCATTGGCCGTAGGCTATGATTGGTGTCGGATCTATGGGGTGGCGGAGCATCACCATACAACAAAAAAAGTACGCTGATCGTGACGCTTGGTCTGCCAATTGGCTGAGCAATTCGTTGTTATTTTCTGTGTCGGTAGCATCTGCATGCGCAAAGCGTGACGAATAGATGCCGGGGCGTCCATTTAGCGCGGGTACCACTAGGCCGCTGTCGTCGGCGATAGCCGGCAGGGCGGATGCTAAGCTCACTGCTCTGGCCTTAATCAGCGCGTTTTCAACAAAGGTGGCACCGTCTTCCACTGGGCTTGGAATATCCGTGTCGGTTTGGTTTTCAAGTTCAAGCCCCAAGGGTTCTAGCAAACGGCGCATCTCAACGATTTTGCCGTTATTTCGAGTGCCGAGCATGACTTTCATTATTCAGCCCAATAAAGTTTTTGATTGAATTTCAGTAAGGTCGATTTGCCGTCAGGTGCGGTGGCTTCAATTTGAATTCGGTGTACCTCTTGGTCGGCAAAGCGTATTTCCGCGAGGTAGTAGATGGCGTCGCCCTCAGTAACTTGCTTAAAATCCAAATCTTGCAGCTGGCCCAACAGATTTTGACTGTCGCCGATAATGGTCGCGTTGATTGCTTTCTTTTCTCGGTTGAGTACTGACACATTAACCAGTGCGCGATCTTTACCACGCGAAATATCGTATTCCGCAGCAATTTCTGGTTTCAGCATTGTTGTAGGAATCACAATGTAGTGAAGTTCGTACTGTCCAAAGCGCTGCATTTGCTCGGCAACGCCTAAGGGGCTAAAAATGATTGCTGCTACTGAAAGCAAGACAGTTAATGCTGTTCTTATAGTCATGAAGACTTTCCTAGTCGATAAAATGCATAGGTACCAAAAAAGTTAGGCGCCCAGTTAATAAAGGATTTTTCTTGGTGGTTCGCGTTAACCACTCGGCGTTGAATGATATTTATAGATTCAGCAGCGCACAGTTGCTCAAAATCAGTGAAAGTACATAAATGAATATTTGGCGTATCAAACCAACTATGTGGTAGCTGTTTAGAGACCGGCATTACGCCCTTCAGCGCCAATTGCGCTCGGCAGCGCCAGTGGGCAAAGTTGGGAAAGGTGACAATACATTCCTCGCCGATGCGCAGCATATCTCTAACAAGTTCTCTCGGCTCTTTGACCGCTTGCAAAGCATCTGTCATCACCACCATGTCAAAGCTGGCATCGACAAAGTTGTCCAAGCCCTCATCTAAATCTTGTTCAATGACATTGACGCCTTTACTCACGCAAGTGCGTATATTCTCCGCGTCTCTATCCAAGCCGTAACCGTTTACGCGTTTGTCGCGCTGTAGATGATCCAATAATTCCCCTTCGCCACACCCTAAGTCCAGTACGCGTGCGCCAGGATTGATTAACGTTGCGATCAGCGCCAAGTCACCCCTCATGAATCTACCTCGTTTTTTGTAGCCAACAGCTCGGCTGAGTTTTCTAATTCCGCAAAGGAGCGCTGCAGAAATGCACTAAGAACTTTTGTATATCGCTCTATGGGCAATAAGAATGAGTCGTGCCCATGCTCAGATTCGATGATCGCTGAGGCTACATTCTTTCTCGCTTGAATGAGGGCGTCGACTATCTCTTGAGACCGCTCTGGTGAAAAACGCCAATCAGTAGAAAAGGAAAGCACTAAAAATTTGGCTGTGGTGTTTTCTAGCGCCCGAGTCAGGTTTCCATCAAACGCTCGCGCCGGATCAAAATAGTCTAATGCCCGGGTCATCAAAAGGTAGGTGTTCGCGTCAAAGTACTGAGTGAAAGCCCGCCCCTGGTAGTGAAGATAACTTTCAACCTGAAATTCAACATTGGCACCTTGTTCAAAGTCGCCAGATTTAACGTCGCGATCAAACTTAGTTTTCATGCCGTCTTCTGAGAGGTAGGTAACGTGCCCAACCATTCTTGCGAGCATTAACCCTTTCTCAGGATTTTTATCAAACTGTTGGTAATCTCCAGCGCAGTAATCTTCATCTGTCGTTATGGCTTGTCTGGCGATTTCGTTAAAAGCGATATTTTGCGCGGACAATTTGGCTGCGGAGGCAATCAAGACTGCTGAATACAGCCGTTCTGGGAAGTCGATACTCCACTGCATGGCCTGCATTCCACCAAGGCTGCCGCCAATTACCGCAGCAAATTTTTGGATTCCGAGATGGTCGGCAAGGTGTGCTTGGCTAGCCACCCAATCTTTTACCACTACATTAGGAAAGTTCGGGCCAAATATTTCGCCTGTACTTGGGTCAATGGAGTTCGGTCCGGTGCTGCCATGGCAGCCACCAAGGTTGTTTAGGCTTAGAACGAAAAAATTGTCAGTATCAATGCACTTTCCTGGCCCTATACAGGCGTCCCACCAGCCAGGCTTAGCATCGTCTAAAGCGTGGAAGCCTGCCGCATGGTGGTGGCCTGATAGTGCGTGGCAGATAAGTATTGCGTTAGATTTTTCAGCGTTGAGTGTGCCGTAAGTTTCGAATACCAATTCGTACCCATGCAGCTGCTCTCCGTTTTGTAGTAAAAACGCTTCTGCATGCCGGTAGAGTTGGGGCTCAATTACGCCCAACGAATTTGCTTGAATACTGCTCATTAGATGAAGGCGTACGCATTGGGTAGTGACCGTTGCGCGATAGACAACATCAAAATAACCACCATGGGTGAAAAATCTAAGGGGCCCATTGAAGGCAATATACTTCTAATAGGTCGTATCAGAGGGTCTACCAATTGATCTAATAGTGACAATCCGGGGTGACTATTGCCTTGGGAGACAAAGCTGGCGATAACAATGATCAACATTGACCACCAATAAAAATCCACTAGTACGGAAAGCGTGCGGACTATACCAAAAATAGCGTATTGGCTTATTGTTAGGCGTCCCATGCTAATAAGGGCTACGAAAACAACGCCCATGACTAATGCTAACAGTAGCGCCGCCAAGTCAAATTTGCCGATAGAGGGTAAGAGTTTTCGCAACGGCGCTGCTAGGGGGTCGCTGCCTTTAATCACGGCTTGGCTGATGGGGTTGTAGAAGTCTGCGCCGCTGGCTTGCAGTAAAAATCGAACAAGAAACAATAATGTGGCGAGCCGCATTACCAAGTCGATGATCAGGATAAGTGTTTGGGTCATGATTTAGCTCCAAATTCTACGGCCAATTCTTTGGCTCTATTTTCCGCCGCGCTTAAAGCGTCGATAACAGTAGCGGGTAATCCTTGCGCCAGCATTAAATTCAAGGCTGCCTCAGTGGTGCCTCCGGGGGAGGTCACGTTTTTGCGTAAAGTGCCAGGATCTACATCGTTCTTTTGCGCCATGAGGGCCGCGCCGAATGCAGTTTGTTCGGTGAGCTTGCGGCTTAACTCCGCATCTAAGCCAAGCTTTTGCCCGGCGGCGATCATGTTTTCCATGAGCAAGAAAAAGTAAGCGGGTCCGCTTCCTGACACGGCGGTTACGGCATCTAAATGCGCTTCCTCATTTACCCAAGCCACTTCGCCAACTGCTTCGAGAATATGGGTGGCTGATGCTTTTTGTTGATCAGATACCCGACTGTTTGCAAACAGGCCAGTCATGCCAGCACCCAATAACGCGGGCGTATTTGGCATACAACGTACGATGGGCTGATTTTCAGGTAGCCAAGTTTCGAGGCTCCGCAGATCAATACCTGCGACGATAGAAATAATCAGTTGGTGAGGTTTCAGGCCTGACAAAGCCTCTAGCACTGCGCCAGTGACTTGTGGCTTAACGGCCAGCACTATGACATCAGCTCCGTCCACTGCTTGATCATTATTACTTGCGGTCACAACACCTAAGGCAGCGAACTTCTCAAGCTGTATGGCCATCGGGTCAGCTGCTGCGATTTCCCCTGGGGAGGTACCACTTTCAAGCAGGCCGTTGATCAAACTGCCGGCCATATTGCCTGCCCCAATAAAGGCGATACTCACTGTTCATCTCCTAACGCTAAAAAAATACAAATGACGTAATTTACTCTCGTGGGCCAAATAATGCCGTACCCACCCTTATCATTGTGGCACCTGCGGCAATAGCGTGCTCTAAATCTCCGGTCATGCCCATAGATAGGGTGTCCCATGCGGCGGTGAAGGCGGGGTGCAACTCACCTTTTAGTTCAGCATGTAATTGTGCCACGGTTTCGTAGCCTACCCTAGGATCAGTGTCTTGACTCAATATGGTCATCAAGCCGCGTAACTTTAAATTCGGCAAATTGCTCATCTGCTTAACTAGGTCGATGCATGCTTCAGGGCTTGCACCGCTCTTGTTGGGGTCATTATCGACGTTCACTTGGAGCAGAATGTTTAACACTTTGCCCTCTGGGCATTGGCTACTCAGGCGCTGTGCAATTTTTAGTCGGTCTACTGTGTGCACCCACTGAAATGACTCAGCGATAACCTTTGTTTTATTCGACTGAATACTGCCTATGAAATGCCAAGTGAGCGGCTTGTCACCAAGAGATTGAATTTTTTCTGCGGCCTCTTGGAGGTAGTTTTCGCCAAAGTCAGTTAGGCCCAGTTCATGAGCCTGCGCGACACTTTGCCCAGGTTGGTATTTGGACACGCCGATGAGCAGCACTTCACTCAGCGCTCTGTTGCTGCTCGCGCAAGCTGTCTGGATGCGCTCGTTTAGCTGGTCTAAGCGTTGGTTCAAAGTCGTCATAGATTATGCATAAATCAATTTAATGTAGGCGTTGTTTGTCGGCTAATTCCGCATTCGTCCGTATTTGCGGTTTTCTTGATCAATTGGCTGGGAACTAGTCTAGCTCATTGAACCAGCTTTCGAGGATAAGGCAGGCTGATTTTTCATGAATCTCGCCACCCCGGACAGTATCGCGCGTCACTTCATTTGCAGTCCACGAACTCAAGCGCTCGTCCATCATTTGTACTGCAATACCAGAGCGCCGCTCAATTTCTTGGGCAAACTTGCGCGCCTTGACGGACATATCCGATTCACTTTCATCCATGTTTAACGGCAGGCCGACAACAATCGCGGCGGGTTTGTATTCTTGGAGGATAGAAGTTATTTCTGCCCAGTTGGGTTTGCCGTTGCGGGCTTTTAGCGTTTTCAGGCCGCCGGCGGTTTTGGTAACCGTCTGGCCGACCGCTAGACCAATAAATTTCAGTCCAAAATCGAATCCTAATACGTAGCCTTCAATCGCCATAGTTAGCCATGGCCCGGTTGTGCTGCGATCAGATTGAAATCAATGCCCAATAATTGCGCCGCCGCTTGGAGCTTTTCTTCTGCTGGTGTGTCAAAAAGTATTTCTGAAGTTGCCTCAACGGTAAGCCAGCTATTGCGACTGATCTCGCCTTCAAGCTGCCCCTCACCCCAGCCAGCGTAGCCAAGGGCAATAATGAAGTTTTCCGGGCCATCCCCTGACGCGATCGCAGTTAACGTCTCCATGGCAGTGGATAAGCGGATGTTTTCTGCAACATCCACAGACGTACCAAATTCCTCTTCGCCGCGGTAAAGAACAAATCCCCGGTCTTGTGCAACAGGACCACCATCTAAAACTAATTGCTCAACCCAGCGACGCTCAGGCTCCATATTGAGCTTTGCGAGCAACTCCAAAATAGACACATCGGTAGGCCTGTTAACGACGATGCCCATAGCGCCCTCGTCGTTATGCTCGCAGATGTAGGTCAGCGTATTGCCAAAGTAGTCACCGGAAAGGTCAGGCATAGCCATTAAGAAGTGATTTTTTAAATTCATAGTTAACCTGATTTCTTGGCTGTTATTTGGACACCCAAAGGGCGAGATCGTTGCCGCCGAGCATTTGCATTAAAAATCAATGCCAGTTCCTTGTTTTGAAAATTGCCAAGTACGTGTGAAATCTAAGCGGTCATAGCTTTTACGCATTTCCACTGTAAATGGTTGGAACGGGGCTGCTTGGCGTACTGTAGCTAAAGCCGCTGCATCAAGCTTCGGCTGACCTGATGAACGCAGAATTTTTACGCTGGCCAGACTGCCGTCACGCAGAATACTCACCAACATAGTCAATTCACCTTCCAATATCCCTGGCGGATAATTGTTGCGTCCGATGCGCTCGCACTTTCGCCGCCAGGTGTTCAAATAGGCGGTTTCTGGAGCGGTAAATTTACTGAAACTATTCAGCTCCCGGGTGCGGCTAAGGCCTTGGCTGGTTGGACGCTGCGAGTCTATGCTCGCTTGGAACTTGGCAAAGGCTTCTACCGCGTCGCGGCTGTTAAATGTTTGTTCGCTCTGTTGAGTGGTCGTTTGGCTCAATTCTTTAAAGCGCTGAGTGGTTTCCGTGGGTTTTGTGACCGTTGTTTCAGGCGATACTTTTTCTTTCCCCAAGCTTTTCGCTGCCTCTGCAGGGCTGTCCAAATTTTCGGTGAGTGGCGCCGTAACCGCAGTTTGCTGGGTTGATGAATCGCCAGACAAACCCAGCTCAAGCGTGATGTAGGCGGGTTGTACGTTAGGTTCAAACCGCGAAACACCAATGCCGAAAAGCAAAATGCCATGGACAAGTAGCGCCAGAAAAACGCTGAACCCCATCCGGCCCTCGCTTTTGGTATGTCGCTCTACCGTTGTCGGGGCGTCTTTTGCAGTGATAGGTGCGGTGTTAGAGATGGGGATACCGGTTTCAGTCAAGTTGCTTAACAATTGCGTCGATAAGGTCGCCCGCAATATCAAGGTCAAATTGCGCATCAAGTTCTCTGATGCAGGTCGGGCAGGTGACGTTGATTTCCGTCAAGTAGTCGCCTATGACATCGATCCCAACAAACATGAGTCCCCGCCGTTTTAGTTCGGGGCCTACTTGCTCTGCAATCCACTGGTCTCTAGGTGTGAGCGGTCTAGCTTCGCCACGACCTCCAGCGGCAAGGTTGCCTCTGGACTCGCCAGCAGACGGGATTCTGGCCAAGGCATAAGGTACGGGTTCGCCATTAATTAACAGGATACGTTTGTCCCCGTCGACTATTTCAGGCAAGTACACTTGCCCCATAATTTGCTGTGCGCCGTTCTCGGTCAGGGTTTCGATGACTACGGTTAAATTCGGGTCATTTTCCATAACGCGAAAAATAGATGCCCCACCCATGCCATCTAACTTTTTGAAGACCACATTTTTGTGTTTTTTGTGGAAGGCTTTAAGCACATCCATTCTTCGACTGACCACCAAGTCTGGGCAACACTGGGGAAAGGTGGTGGCAAACAGTTTTTCGTTGCAGTCGCGCAGCGATTGAGGCTTGTTCACTACGAATGCACCATCTGCCTCGGCGCGCTCGAGCAAATAGGTGGTGTAGATATATTCCATATCAAAAGGCGGATCCTTGCGCATCATGATGATGTCCATGTCAGCCAATGGCCGCAGCGTTTCCTCGCCCAAGGTATACCAGTCATTGCCGGCAATGGCTGGATCTAAGGTTTCGGCAAAATCTTCGCGGAGTTTTAAGCTGGATATTAAGCCGCAAACTTTGCCCTCATGGATGGCAAGATCTTCCTGTCGAAGGTAGTAGATGTCTAAGTCGCGATGCTGAGCCGAGCGAATCATCGCAAGGGTGGAGTCTTTCTTGAGCGACAAAGAATCTATTGGATCCATTAGAAAGGCGATCTTTTTCATAATGTACGGCCGTGACAAATAAATTGAACGCCTCATCTGATGCTTGGAAGGCGATGTAGGCATGTTGCTAGCAGTACTTTACTCACCCTGACCCCGGTGTCTATCTCTGGAGCGTTTTTTGCAAAAACCCAGCTAAAGTATTTGGCCGAAATCTAGGTAATATGTCTCAAGCCCGTGAGCCTTAGGCAAATCAATGATATTTGTCCATACTCTGCGGAGAGAGAACTCTGCCCTACAGCCCAATGAGTATAATTTTTTGATATCAAACGAGGACAATTTGCCCACCACCTCATCTACCCCCCCACCTACCACTTCGGCCAGCCCCTTGCCCAGCGTCCAAGAGCGCCAGGCCACATTGGGCCGTGTTAGGCGGTCGTTTGAGCGGGGTTTGTTGGCGCTAATTGTTGATGAAGATAGGCAGCGTGGCCTAGTTACGCTGCAACATGTGGCGAGGGTCTTGATGGAGATTCAGCCACCGTCACAAGAGCACCTAGAGGTCGTTGTGCAATGGCTGGGTGCTATTCGCCGCGAACAGCTGCAGTTGTCTGAAGATACTTTCACTTTATTGCGTGGCCTGGGGCAAATAATACGCACATGGGAACTTGCCTTAGTCGATGCAGAATCAGAGTTTCAGCCCGATAGTGAATTTCAAACACTTTCCGCCAGTGCGCAAATAATACTTCAGCAGGCGGGCGCTTTGGCCGGTGAGCCAGTCGATGCTGCAGCCGCGCTTCAGCCAAATTTAGAGGGCGCAATGGATAACCCCGTTGGCAGTGGCTCGGAGGATCATGATTTCATTTCAGTGCTGCAGGCCTTGGCGCAATCCTTAGGTGCAATGCAATTACTCCTGGAAGAGTGGCGCAAGAATCTTGAGGACCCAGGGAAGATTGCAGCGATTACACAAGGCTTTAAGGCGCTTAGAGAACTCAGTGATGATCAGCGACTAGGCGATGTGACAGAAGTGACCTGGGCCATCGAGAATATGCTTGATCGACTGGTTGATGGGACCCTCGCTGTGAACGTTGATTTTCACTTCGTGGCAAATGCGGCGATAAATTTTCTTGTCACTTTAAGCGAGAAGCTTAGGGAGATCTCAGCGGGCTCCAGCGTATCTAGCTTTATCGACGACTATATCTACGCTGAGATTATTGAAAGTGCAGACATATTAGCTTCGGGTGGCGATCTTGGATCGAAAAACCAAGCGTTTGAAGAGGATTTTCCGGGCGAACAAGGCTTAGATCTAGCGCCATTCTCGAACGCCGAAGGTCAACGTTATGCAGCAGCGGCAGCCGGCGCCTCCGCTGATGGCTTAACGCTTTCGCTAGCGCAAGCTATTCAATCATTTCTAGCGGCTAGTCGTTCGTTAGATGAAGCACTCGCGGCCCAGCAATCCCAAAACGGCGTCAAAGATCCAGGTTTGAGCGATGAAGGTTTGCGTTTGACGCATACCCTGCGTCAGCATTTGCTTGATGGCACCGAGGTTTCGGATGAGTTACGCGGGTTGTTAGCCGCTTCAGAGCCCAAGTCTGATTAAGGTTTGCTGCGGCCTTTGTCTTAAACAGCTGTCTTAAACAGCCGTTTTTAGTGCCACCCTTGGGCTTGCTGTATTAAACCGAGCGCCACGCTAGGCATTGTCTCGGCGCGTAAAATGGTGCGGCCAAGTTTGTAGCTGGGTATCTGCCTTTGCTGAAAAAGATCCAACTCTTTGTCGCTCCAGCCGCCCTCGGGACCAACGAAAGCAGTACGGTTAACTGGCTGCATTTGAGCAGGAAAAGATTCGCCCAAGGGGCTAAAAACCATGCCGTTTTCGGTTTGGTTGATGGCTTCCTCCAGCGTCTGCGGCCCTACTAGTTCAGGCAAATAAAGCTGGCCGCATTGTTCACAGCTGGCGCTGATCACCCGTTCCCAGTGACCTATCTTATTTTCCATTCTGTCCGACTTAAGGGGCACATTGCTGCGGTCCGCTTGGATTAACAGAATTTTGTTTGCGCCGAGTTCTGTTGCTTGTTGGAGCGCTCTGTCCATTGCGGAGCCCTTTATAAGGCCGATGGCTAGAGTGAGTGAGTAAATACTGGTTTGGGCGGGTTGCTCGGCGGCAGTAATTTCTACTTCTGTGGACCGTGGGTTGGCCCTACGAATGGCGGCTGTAAACAGCCCGCCGGTGCCGTCAAAGATATTGATCTCATCGCCAATATTTAACCTAAGGGCGCGACAAAGATAATTAGAGCGCTCTGAATTTAGCTGTATTTTGGCCCCCACAGTGTGCGGCCCTTGCAGATAAAATAGACTAAATCTAGGCAATGTCAGCCCCCTAATTAAAGCCTAGGTTAGCGCATATTCTTGAGCTAGCACCCCATCTGTTCAGGGTATAAAAGTGTAGTCCAGGGGCGCCTAGTTCAAATAATCGTTCACATAAGCGTGTGACAATCTCAACGCCAAACTTACTCAACTCTGCTTCATCATGCTGCTTGTCTCTCAACGCATGGTCTAGCCAACGCGGGATGTCTGCGCCAGCTTTGCCGCTGAAACGTATCAGTGATGCATAGTTAGTAATGGGCATAATTCCAGGAATAATAGGAATCTCAATGTTGTGTTTCTGGCAGCCATCTAAAAAATAAGCATAGGCTTCGGCATTATAGAAATACTGGGTGATAGCTGTATTTGCACCTGCCTCTACTTTTTGCTTAAAAAAGTTGAACTCGTCAGCGGCGGAGGGCGAATCTGGATGGATTTCAGGGTATGCGCCAACTACGATGTTGAAGTCGTCCTGAAATTGCTCTCTAACCAAGCTGATCAGATCTTTTGCGTAAGTGGGTTGTTGCCCTTGCCCTGACGGCTGGTCCCCGCGTAGGCAAAGTAGCTGTTTAACGCCATTGTCTTTATAGGTTTGGACCATATCCAGCACTTCTTCATTACTGGTTGTTCCGGACGAAAGGTGAGGTACTGCATCGAGCTTTTGTTCAAGCAGTCGCTGCACGACTTGCTTCGTACCCTCTTTGGTTGAACCGCCGGCCCCGTAGGTAACCGACACAAAATCTGGATTCAAGCTTGCTAGTTTATGCGCTGCGCCTGTAAGCAGTTTATCTTGACCCTCTAGGTCTCGCGGTGGGAAAAATTCAAAGCTAAGAGATTTTTTTGTTGGCTCATGAGTCGTCTGGTCAGGCATGAATATTCTCGCAAAAGCTCTGCAAATAGAGCCGTCTTTAAAACTAAAGGGTGGCGTCGCGCCACCTTATTATGCCCTAGCGCGGGTGGGCTTTGAGTAAATCTGCAGTCAGGTTCACTCAAAGCTCAGTTGCTTTTGCGTTTAGCCAGCTGCAGCTGCTAAAGCCTCAGCTTTATCAGTGCGCTCCCAGCTAAAGTCGCAATCAGTTCTACCAAAGTGGCCGTATGCGGCGGTGTCTAAGTAGATTGGGCGTTTCAAATCAAGCATCGCGATTAGGCCCTTAGGTCGCAAATCAAAGTGCTCACGCACAAGCTGAATGATCCGTTCGTCACTGATAGTGGCTGTGCCAAAGGTGTCAATGCTGATAGAGGTGGGTTCTGCAACACCAATGGCATAACTGACTTGAATCTCGCAACGCTTAGCAAGGCCGGCTGCAACAATATTCTTGGCTACATATCTACCGGCGTATGCTGCTGAGCGGTCGACCTTAGACGGGTCTTTGCCTGAGAACGCCCCGCCGCCATGACGAGCCATGCCGCCGTACGTATCAACGATGATTTTTCTGCCAGTGAGGCCGCAGTCGCCTACAGGCCCGCCAATAATGAACTGGCCAGTTGGGTTGATGTGGAATTTGGTTTCACTGGAAATCCAGTTCTGCGGTAGCACGGGTTTAACGATTTCTTCCATAACCGCTTCGCGCAGCTGCTCTTGAGTTACATCTGGGTCGTGTTGGGTTGAAAGCACAACGGCTTCAATAGCCACTGGACGACCATCGTCATCGTAGCTGAAAGTAAGCTGGCTCTTCGCATCAGGGCGCAGAAAACCAAGAGAGCTGCGACGTGCTTCCGCTTGACGCTGGACTAATCGATGTGCAAATACGATAGGCGCAGGCATCAGTACGTCGGTTTCGTCAGAAGCATAACCGAACATTAGGCCTTGGTCGCCGGCACCCTGCTCATGGTCTGACGTTTCGTCTACACCCATAGCTATGTCTGAAGATTGTTGGCCCAGTGCATTCACAACAGAGCACGCTGAGGGGTCAAAGCCCACTTCAGGGCCATTGTAACCAATATCGTTTACAACTTTGCGTACTAAGCTGTCCACGTCTACTTTTGCATTACTGCGAATCTCGCCGGCAACGACTACTAGTCCGGTTTTGATCAGCGTTTCACAGGCCACTCTAGATTCTGGATCTTGAGTCAGCATGGCGTCTAAGATCGCATCTGAGACTTGATCGGCAACTTTGTCAGGGTGGCCTTCGGAAACTGATTCTGAAGTGAATAGGTGTTTATCGCTCATGCTTAACTGCCTGTTTTAAGGATCTTCATTTAGATCTTTTTGTTGGAATTGATACAGGGCGCCAATTTCTAGCGCAGCCACTAATTTCGAAGGCGCTTATTCTAATAGAACGCGTTCATCTATGAAACGAACTATTTCGCATTTTTATATATTCAATGTTTGCAGCGGGGCGAGCAAAACTTGACAATAGCGCTCCGCAAAAAATCAGAGTTGATATATGTCGTCTTCCAGAACCGAGCTTGCCAATGCCATTCGCGTGTTATCAATGGAAGCGGTGCAAGCCGCAAATAGCGGACACCCCGGTGCGCCCATGGGACTGGCCGATGTTGCTGAGGTGCTATGGAGAGATTTTCTTTCGCACAATCCGGCGGATTCTGAATGGATCAACAGAGACCGTTTTGTACTTTCAAATGGTCACGGGTCGATGTTGCTTTACAGCTTATTGCACCTCACTGGCTACGACGTCAGTCTGAAGGACCTGCAGGATTTTAGACAATTACACTCAAAAACAGCAGGCCACCCCGAATATGGTGAGTGCCCTGGTGTAGAAACCACGACTGGGCCTCTTGGTCAGGGCATTGCCACAGCGGTAGGCATGGCGCTTGCTGAGAAAAAACTAGCTGCAGAATTTAACACCGCAGATTTTGGTTTAGTTGATCATCGAACTTGGGTGATTGTCGGCGATGGGTGCTTGATGGAAGGCATCTCCCATGAAGCTGCCTCGCTAGCGGGCACGTTGGCCCTCGAGAAACTCATTTGCATCTATGATGACAACGGAATCTCCATCGATGGCGAAGTAGACGCTTGGTTTAGTGAAGACGTCCCGGCCCGGTTTGAGGCCTACGGTTGGCGGGTAATACGCAACGTGGATGGACACGATGCTGAGGAAATCACCAGCGCTTTGTCTACGGCTGCGAAGAGTGATGGCCGACCAACATTGGTGTGTTGCAAAACTACCATCGGTTTTGGTTCTCCGAACAAGCAAGGCACAGCGAGTGCCCACGGGTCGGTATTAGGGCGGGAAGAAATCGAGTTAACGAAAGCCGCAATAGGTTGGGCCCATGCAGGCTGGGACATTCCAGAGGATGTGTATCAGGCTTGGAATCAGCGTGATTCTGGTGAGAAACGTCAGAATGAATGGCAACAAGTACTCGACGGTTATGCTGCCGCGCACCCAGACCAGGCCGCAGAGTTTGTTCGTAGAATGCGCGGTGAGTTGCCAAATAATTGGCACGAGTCAATTCAAGCTTTCGCTGAAAAAGAGCAGCTCTCGCCAGCTAATTTAGAAACGAGGAAGTCCTCTCAAGCCTGTATTTCTGCAATCGCAGCCGGTGTTCCAGAGCTGTTCGGCGGTTCGGCGGATCTTACCGGATCTAACAATACCCGTTGGGCGGAAGCCACCGACGCTCAGCACATGAGTTACGGTGTACGGGAATTCGGTATGACAGCGATCAGCAACGGTATGCAGTTGCACGGTGGTTATCGGCCCTTCACCGGCACGTTTTTAATTTTTATGGAATACGCCCGCAACGCTGTGCGTTTAGCTGCCTTAATGAAGGTGCCCAATATCTTTGTTTACACCCATGATTCTGTGGCAGTTGGCGAAGATGGTCCTACCCATCAACCGGTAGAGCAAATTACCAATTTGCGCACGACGCCAAATCTCAATACCTGGCGTCCTTGCGACACAGTGGAATCTGCAATTGCATGGCAATCAGCAATTGCCAGCACCGATAGGCCAACCGCACTGATCTTCACTCGTCAAAAGACTGTCGCTCAGGCCCGAGATAAAGCTACCTTTGATAACGTGCAGCGAGGCGGTTATGTCTTGCGAGACACTCAAGGGCAGCCGGATGCAATTGTCATAGCTACCGGGTCGGAAGTGGAATTGGCAGTTGCCGCTGCTGAGTCTTTAGCCAGTGCTAATGTAAAAGTCAGAGTGGTTTCAATGCCATGTGTCGAGGCATTTGCCGCGCAATCCGCCGAGTACAAAGAGTCCGTGTTGCCCAACGCAGTGCGCGCTCGCGTTGCCATAGAAGCAGGACATCCAGATTTCTGGCATCGCTTTGTTGGCCTAGACGGCATAGTAGTGGGTATTAGCTCTTTTGGTATGTCTGCCCCAGGGCCGCAAGCATTGGCGGAGCTTGGTATCACTACTGAAAATCTTGTGCAGCAAATTCATAATGTTATTGGTGCGACTAGTTAGCGATAACTAGGCGGGCCACTGGGCTGGGTTGCTGTCTAAAACCGTTAGCTAGGCGCGGTAAAAATGAAAGAATAACGAGTAGAGTTTGCATGCATTTGCCATATATAAAGTCCGTTAGAGAAGTAGGTTTACGCAACCAAAGAGTCTTAATTCGCGCAGACCTTAACGTGCCGATAAAGGGTGGCCTTGTCACCAGTGACGCACGGATAGTAGCTTCCCTTGCAACCATCAGGTTGGCTTTAGATGCAGGCGCCAGCGTAGTTGTCATGTCGCACTTGGGTCGCCCGAGCGAAGGCGAGTACGCAAATGAATATTCTTTAGCGCCTGTGGCGCAGCGTCTTTCACAGCTGCTTGAACGTAACGTACCACTATTGGCACAGCCGGAAGATTGCGCGGCAATAAACGGTGGTGAAATCGGTTTGTTAGAAAACGTTAGGTTTCTTGTAGGCGAAAAAAGTAACTCGGCAGAGTTGAGTCAACGCTTGAGTGATCAATGTGATGTATTTGTGATGGATGCTTTTGGCACTGCCCACCGGGCGCATGCTTCTACCCATGGCGTTGCCGAGTTAGCCGCTACTGCCTGCGCCGGGTTGTTGTTAGACGCCGAACTCAAGGCTTTTCAGCAAACATTAAGCGCGCCAAAGAAACCCATGGTTGCCATTATTGGTGGGGCTAAAGTTTCGACCAAATTAGAAGTATTAGGCTCGCTGGCAGATATTGCAGATCGCATTATTGTGGGCGGCGGCATAGCGAATACGTTTATTGCAGCTGCTGGACACGCAATAGGCACATCTCTTTATGAACCTGAATTGCTCGACGTTGCAAAAGATATTGCTAGTCGAGTAGAAATACCCATTCCAGTAGATGTTATGGTAGGCAAAGCTTTCGACGAGGCGACGCCCGCAATTGTAAAAAGCATCGACGAAGTCGCCGCAGATGAAATGATCATGGACATTGGCCCAGTGACTGCTCGTGCGTGGGCCGAGACGCTAATGGATGCCCAGACAATCATGTGGAATGGGCCGTTGGGCGTATTTGAATTTGATCAATTCGGCGAAGGTACTAGAGTGCTGGCGCAGGCCATTGCAGATAGTAGCGCCTATTCTATTGCTGGCGGCGGCGATACTTTAGCCGCTGTGGACAAGTATAGTGTTACTGATGGGATATCTTATATTTCCACAGGTGGCGGCGCGTTTTTAGAACTTGTCGAAGGTAAGGTGTTGCCCGCAGTAGAAATGTTGGGGCGGCGCTCGGCTTAACATCGAGTATCGGCTTGTGGTCGAATATCGACCCGCGGTCGATTTAAATATAGACAAGAAAGATTGAAGACTCGAAATTGGGCATTCACGTTTGGTGCCCTGAAAATGAATTAGATAGATTACGGAGAAAAAAATGGCGCTTATTAGCTTACGTCAGTTATTAGATCATGCGGCAGAGAACGACTACGGGGTTCCGGCCTTTAATGTGAATAACTTGGAGCAGATGCGCGCCATTATGGAAGGCGCTCAGGAAACTCAGAGCCCTGTCATCGTGCAAGCGTCCGCAGGCGCGCGCAAATATGCCGGGGCCAACTTTTTGCGCCACTTAATGCTAGCCGCTGTTGAAGAATTTCCTGATATTCCAGTTGTTATGCATCAGGACCATGGCGCGTCTGCGGATGTATGTCAGCGTTCAATGCAGATGGGTTTTACCTCCGTGATGATGGACGGTTCGCTTTTAGAGGATCAAAAAACGCCAGCCGAGTACGAATATAATGTGGCTGTTACGCGCCGCGTTGTTGAAATGGCCCACGCTTGTGGCGTTTCTGTCGAGGGTGAGCTGGGTTGCTTGGGGTCACTAGAGTCGGGTACTGCCGGTGAAGAGGATGGGGTAGGCGCTGAGGGCATTTTGACCTTAGAGCAAATGCTTACTGATCCAGAGCAAGCGGCAGACTTTGTTGCTAAGACCGGAGTAGATGCGTTAGCGATTGCAATCGGTACCTCTCACGGAGCTTACAAGTTTAGCCGCCCGCCTACAGGGGATATTCTTGCCATTGAACGCATCAAGGCGATTCATGAACGTTTGCCTAATACACACCTGGTCATGCACGGTAGTTCGTCTGTTCCTCAAGATTTGTTGGCGGAAATTAATGAATTTGGCGGGGAAATTCCTGAAACTTATGGTGTGCCGGTTGAAGAAATTCAACAAGGTATTCGTCATGGCGTTAGGAAAGTGAATATAGACACAGATCTTCGGTTAGCTTCCACTGCGGCCATTCGTAAGCACTTGGCTGTTAACCCAAGCGAATTCGATCCGCGTAAATATTTTGCCGACTCTCAGGTTGCTATGAAGAAAGTGGTTATCGATCGCTATGAGGCGTTTGGCTGTTCAGGTCAGGCGCCAAAACTGCGCGTTAACTCCTTAGAAAAAATGTTTTCTTTATACGCTGCCGGTGATCTGGACCAAGTCGTTAAGTAATGAGGCGCTTACCTAATGCTTTTGCGATAGGCTTTAAACTGAGTGAAGACTTTGCTGCGTGAAGCTCGAGGTCTTGGGCTCTTTGACGACGCGAGCCTTATTCATGCATTGGCGTCACCCCCTTTAGATGAGCAGACGTGGTGTCCAATGGATACCGCTCTTCTAGATGAGTACAACCGTTTTTATGGTCTGCAGTTTAATGGGGTCGAGCGCCACCTTGCCTTGATCGAAAGCACCGGCGAGCGCATTACACTGCAAGCTTTCGTACCAAACCACCGTGAAGTTCGAGCATGGGCCGTAGTGTGTCATGGCTACTACGATCATGTTGGCCTTTACGGTCATCTGATTGATGATCTACTTGAGCGAGGCATTGCTGTGATGTCTTTTGATCAGCCTGGCCATGGGCTTTCAACCGGCGATCGAGCAAATATCGATGATTTCCAGCAGTATGTAGATGTTATTCGTGTAGTACATAAGTTTGCGGCGAAGAGTGCGGGTGATAAGCCGTTGCACTGGTTTGGGCAAAGCATGGGCGGTGCGCTGGTTATGGAATACTGGCGACAGCAAGCAGATGAAAAACCTACCGGTGAAGTGGTGCTGCTGGCGCCCTTAGTCCGCCCGTATGCGTGGCCAATAATGCGTTGGGCTTTTGCGCTGGCCAAACGTACCGTTGCGGCGCGGCCTAGAAACATGAACACAAATATGCTGAATAAGGAGTTTGTTAGTCTCTTGGCTGCGGATCCTCTACAAGCTAAAGTCCTTCCTGTTGCTTGGGTGCAGGCCATGATTAACTGGTTTACCCAATTTGAAAAATATCCGCGTTCCTCAATGCCGCTGAACATTGTTCAGGGCTATGAAGATCGCACAGTGAGTTTCCGCCATAACCTACGGGTGCTGAGCAGTCGGTTCGAAAACGCTGGGATTCGGATCATCCCCAAGGCTCGACATCACCTTGTTAATGAAACGCCCGATATCTATGCCGAGATTTGGTCTTGGCTAGACGATAGTTGTGATTGGTATACAGCTAAATGCTGATGCTTGAGAGAAAGTAAATGTTAGATACAATTTTTTCTGAGAAACAGATTCGTACCGATGCTGAAAGCCTGCAGATTTGGGGCAAAGACTGGACCAATGGCTATCCAGTAGACCCCAGGGCGATTGTTTTTCCCGAAACCACCGAGCAAGTCCAAGCATTGGTTGCTTATGCAATTAGCGAAGGTTTGAAGCTAGTGCCTTCGGGCGGTAGAACGGGCTTGTCCGGTGGTGCAGTGGCCAGTAATTCGGAGGTTGTGGTTTCATTCGACCGGATGAACAAAATCTTAGATTATTCCGCCGAAGACCGCATCGTTACCTGTGAGCCGGGTTTGGTTACCGCTAACCTACAGCAGTTCGCATTAGAGCAAGGTTTATACTATCCGGTAGATTTCGCTTCATCTGGCTCAAGCCAGATCGGGGGTAACGTGGCCACCAATGCTGGCGGCATTAAGGTCATTCGTTACGGCCTAACCAGAGACTGGGTCGCCGGGATGAAGGTAGTTACCGGCACTGGCGCATTGTTAGACTGTAATGCGGGTTTGGTGAAAAACGCCACGGGCTACGATTTTCGGCATTTGCTGATTGGGTCCGAGGGCACGTTAGGTCTAATGTGCGAGTTAGATATGCGTTTGGCGCCAATGCCTGAACCCCAGTCAGTAATGGTTGTCGGTGTGCCTCAAGTTGCAGACCTGCTGAAAATCCTGCACGCCTTTGCGGATCAAATCACGCTGTCAGCCTTTGAGTTTTTTTCTGATTTGGCGCTGGCCAAAGTGCAAGCCCACAGAGATTTGGCCGCACCTTTAGCAGAGTCGGTGGCTTATTATGCTTTGCTCGAATTTGATCAATCGTCGCTCACCTTAGCGGAAGAGGCTTTTGCGCAATGCATGGATGCCGGTTGGTTAGTCGACGGTGTTGTTAGCCAGTCTGAAGCCCAAGCAAAATCCCTTTGGCAGTTGCGCGAGGGTATTTCAGAAAGTTTAGCCGCCTATACACCTTACAAAAACGATTTGTCTGTGCGCATCAGTGAGGTGCCAGGATTTTTGGCGGACGTTGATCGGTACGTCAGCGAGTCATATCCCGAATTTGAAGTCTGTTGGTATGGGCATATTGGCGACGGTAACTTACACCTGAATATTCTGCGCCCTGAAGATATGAGTGTTGAAGAATTCTTCGAGCACGGCCACGGCATGAGCCCAAAGATTTTCGAGATTGTTGCTGCACGCAGAGGCAGTATTTCAGCGGAACATGGTGTGGGATTATTGAAGCGCGACTTTCTCGGCTATACCCGAAGTGATGATGAGATTAAATTAATGCAAGGGCTCAAAGCGTTGTTTGACCCTCATCAAATTCTTAACCCAAATAAATTGCTTAGCAGCAGATGATCTTGGGCTAATTTGCTGCGGCTTAAGTTGCCAGGTTTTGACAATCTATATTTTTAGAATTTCGTCTGCCGTTGCAAGGAATGCAACACCGGCACATTGCTGTGCGAACAGACCGTTGCATACTACGCCTGGAATATTGTTAATCTCTGACTCCAACGATAATGCGTCGGTGATATTGAGTTCGTGAACATCAAGTATCCAGTTGCCGTTGTCAGTCACAACACCTTCGCGCCATATTGGTTGTCCGCCCAGTTGCACCAGCGCTCGCGCCACCAAACTTCGAGCCATTGGAATAACCTCAACCGGTAAAGGAAAGTTGCCGAGCTGGGTTACTAATTTGCTATGATCTGCAATGCAGACGAATTCGTCGGCACTAGCAGCAACAATTTTTTCGCGAGTGAGTGCAGCGCCGCCGCCCTTAATCATTTGTCTTTGTGCATTGATCTCGTCAGCACCGTCCACGTATACCTCAACGCGGGCCGCTGAGTTCAGATCTAAGACCGGTATGCCATGGGCTTTCAGCCGCTGAGTTGAACCCTCGCTAGAAGATACCGCGGCGTCAAAAGTGTGTTTGATAGTGGCCAATGCGTCGATGAAATGATTAGTAGTGGAACCTGTGCCCACACCAACAATGCTAGTTGGCCCAAGTTTTGGCGCAATGTGTTTTAGCGCAGCTTGGGCTGCAAGTTGTTTAAGCTCGTCTTGTGAATAATTAATGTTTGGCCTCGGTAGCAATTTAGTTAGTAGTTAAGTTGTCTTTGAACTTGGCAATGAACTTGGCAACGAAGTTAGCAATGAACTTGGAAAATGGTGACATGCTTGAAAATTATGTAAAGAAAATTCTCTCTTCCAGAGTATATGAGCTTGCGCAAGAGACACCATTAACACCTGCGCCATTACTCAGTCGGCGTCTTGGGCCTCAGGTCTTTTTGAAACGTGAAGATTTACAACCCGTTTACAGCTTTAAGCTCCGTGGTGCTTACAACAAAATTTCTCAGTTGACTGATGCGCAAAAAGCCGCGGGTGTGATCACCGCTTCCGCCGGTAATCATGCCCAGGGTGTGGCCATGGCCTCCAAGCAGTTGGGCATTAAGGCGATTATTGTCATGGGTCGCAACACACCCAGTATAAAGGTCAATGCCGTCAAAGACCGTGGCGCAAAAGTTATTTTACACGGTGACAACTACGACGAGGCATCGATACACGCAAAACTGCTGTGCAAGGAACAGGGCTTAACCTTTATTCCCCCCTATGACGACGCGGAGGTTATTGCAGGTCAAGGCACCATTGGGTTAGAAATTGTCAATCAACACAATGGCCCTATTGACGCGATCTTTATTCCAGTGGGCGGCGGCGGTTTGCTTGCTGGTGTTGCCGCCTACGTTAAGCACTTACACCCTAAAACGCGGATTATTGGTGTAGAAGTAGAGGGTTCCAATTGCATGGATGCGGCCCTTCGAGCGGGTAAGCGGGTTAAGTTGCCGTTAGAAACCTTAGACCTCTTCGCTGATGGTGTGAGTGTCGCTCAGGCCGGGCTGCTGCCGTTCAAGATAGCGCGTAAGTATGTAGACGAAATTGTCGTGGTTAACATTGATGAAATTTGTGCCGCAATTAAAGATGTCTTCGAAGATACCCGCGGTGTCTCCGAGCCTGCCGGCGCGCTCGCCATTGCAGGGATGAAACGCTATCTGGCTGATCACCCCGGCTTGTCTTCAGTAGTCGCTATTGTCAGCGGCGCAAACGTCAATTTTGATCGGCTGCGACACATCTCCGAGCGTGCGGAAGTAGGTGAGGCTCGAGAAGCAGTCTTGGCGGTAACCATTGATGAAGCGCAGGGTAGCTTTTTGAAGTTTTGCCGAGCGCTGGGTAAGCGCTCAATTACTGAATTTAACTACCGTTATGCGGATGCTACGGGTGCGCACATTTACGTTGGTTTAGGGGTGGCGTCAAAAGAAGACCGGTTAGATGTGGTGGAGAACCTCCAGTCCAAGGGCTATCTGGTATTTGATATGACAGATAACGAAGCCGCCAAGATGCACGTGCGACATATGGTCGGTGGCCACCGGATGCAGGCCAGCTCAGAGCTGCTATACAGATTTGAATTCCCTGAACGTCCAGGCGCGCTGTTGCAGTTTCTTGCAGGGCTGGGTGCTGACTGGAATATTACGCTCTTCCATTACCGTAACCACGGCGCTGCTTGGGGTCGAGTATTGGTAGGTTTCGATGCCAAACCCGGTGACGGTAAAAAACTGCAAAAATACCTACAGCGTATTGGTTATCGTTTTTGGCCAGAGCACGACAATCCAGCCTATAAGCTATTTCTTGAGTAGGACGGTTTAGATCACGTGGCTATTGTTGCGCAAACTTTAACCACTCCTCCTCAAAGACCAGTTTTGTGCTGTCTTTGATGTGGTCGATATAAAGGCGGCCATCTAAATGATCGAATTCATGCTGCACCACCGTGGCTAAAAAACCTTTCAGTTCCAGCTCTGCAGGATCGCCTTGCGGGTTGGTGTAGCGCACTAGTACATGCTGGGGGCGCTCAACGAAACCTCGCAAACCGGGTACAGAAAGACACCCCTCCCAATAGCCGGCAACCTCGGGGTTGAGTATTTCAATAACAGGGTTGAAGAACACTGTCAGTGGAATGGCTTCAATTTCTCCGTATCGGCTTGGTCCGCCGGGCACTTCAATAATCGCCATTCGTAGCGGCTCGTCAATTTGCGGCGCGGCTAAACCAACACCACCATAGTCCCTCAGCGTATCCGTCATATCTACGAGTAGCCGCTGCATTGTATCGCTGCCAATGAACTCGTCAGCGACGTTGTTGGCAGGTATGCGTAAAGAGGGGTGACCCATGCGTATGATCTTTCTGATAGCCATATAGTTATTTACCTGTTTTTACCCGTCTCGTATGTGTTTTCGTTAGATATACATGCCTTTAAGGATCGGCAGCCTGAGGTTACTTGCCGCTGGCCAATTCTCTAGTACCAAATTGAGTCAGACCAGACTCGGTAATAACCGCATCTAGTCCAACGTCCCAAGGCGATTTTTCTAGCTTCTGCGCGCTGCGCTGGGCGTCAAAACTAATGCCAAGTAAATAAGGCCTATTAGCATCGTCTGCAAAAAAACGGTCATAGTAGCCGCCCCCCATGCCCAGCCGAGTGCCGTATTTGTCGAAAGCAACCAGCGGTAGCAGTACACAGTCTAGATCTGCGGCGTCTATTTTCTCAGTGGTCTTAGGTTGTGCGAGAGTTCTTAACCCATAACGGCCAACAGTGATCAGCGTGTTTTTGGTGTAGCGGTGAAAACTCATTTGCCCTTGTTGTGGCTGCTGATCTATAACTGGAATAAAAATCTGCGCCTGAGTTTGCGCCCACGTTTGGGTAATCCATGTATCTAGTGACGCTTCAACCTCACTGTTTAGGTAAGCGGCAATACGCTTTGTCTTTGCTTGAGCTGTGCGCGTTAAAAAACTCTGCGCAAAAAGTAGGTGCAGGTGTTTGCATATTGCGGCGCTGGCCTGATGTTTTGCTTCCGCAGGCAGATTACTTCTCATGTCGCGAAATTTTCTGCGTAGTTGTTGTCGAGTGCGGAGGGAAGAGTCTGTCATAGTGAAGGGTCTAGTGATGACTAGAGACAATTAAAAAGTGCTCCCGGAAATGCCGCTGTTGGTTTGCCCTGAACCGTCGAAGCTCAAGGCGGAGAATCAAGCAGAATCTAAGGCGGCCCATAAGGTTGGGTATGCACACCGACTCTGCGGAGAAACTCCTGACGTATATTTAACGGCTCAAGGACTCGACCACTGGCTAACATCCCAGGAGCGCGCTCAGTATAACGATTTTGTGCCCGAGGCAAACAGCGAACTTCGCTAATCTTTTAACTAAATTAAAGACACTGAATGGTCAATTCGCCCCTTTTTCCGAGGAGATAGAGCACGTTAACTAGAAAGGGCCTGCGATAAATACTTGGCTGTGCCGGCACTACTAGTTAGTAGGTCACCATTAGACTAACGCGAAGCAAAGATTTGGGCAGCGATCAGCAATCCTGCAATAAGGGCGGGTGGTAAGGACGAAGCGGTGGTTAATAAGGGCCCGCTGAGCCTTTTATGAAAGCAAAGCCCAGGCGAACTTGAGTGGCGCCTACGTTTGCCCCATGGTCGGCAGGGCGCTGGCAATTTTTTCGTTGAGCATCTTCACGCGTCTATTAGTGACGTCTTGCGTTGAGCTGGCGTTTTTGCTGCCCATTAATAAATCATTAGTGATGTTCAGTGCCGCCATGACCGCCACGCGGTCAACGCCTACAACCTTGCCAGTGGAGCGAATTTCCGTCATTTGCTCATTTAAGTAGCGTGCAGAACGTTTCAACGCATCCTCTTCCTCAGCTGGGCAAGAAATTTTGTATTCCTTGTCCATTATTTTGATGGTTAGGGTGGTTAAGTCGTTGCTCATAAGTCACTGGCCCTTCGGCTGGTTGTAGGGTTGTCCGTATCTTTGGGTTATCTGTCGATTAACTTAAGATTATCTCTTGCTGGTCTTTTTTATCAGAGCAAGGCGCGCCTGCCCTGGTTGGTGGTCAGTCTTTCTCAAGGGCCTTAAGTCGGCCAATCATTGACTCCACACGGTTCTTGGCCAGCTCATTTTTTTCAATGAGTTTGGCGCGTTCAACGGTCCAATTGCTTTGCTGTGTCTTCAACGCTTTGTTCTCATTCCCAAGCAGATGTACCAAGGCAATAAGGTTGTCGACCTGTCGCTCGAGACGATTAAGTTCTTCATTTGGAAATAGTGGATCTGTCATGACGCGCAACTGGCAATTAGGCTAAGAGTAGGGGATAGTTTGCGCCGTTTAGATTCTTTTGTGTAGCCCCTACTGACGTGACAGACTTATTTGTAAAAGCAGAACTCGCATCTACCTCTCTTATGCCGGCAGAATTGCATGGCATGGTGTGCGGTATGGCTGTGAATGGTACGCCAGAGTTTGTTGTAGCCGACCTAGTCGCGCTGGCAGGCCCGGAATCACTGACCGATGAAGCCGCTTTGGGCGTCTTTATTACGGATGCACTGGATCAACTTTATGATCAGGACATGTCATTCGCGCCGCTTATTCCCGATGATGACGAATCGCTGTCCAACAGAGTTGAAGGCGTTGTTGAATGGACCGGCGGGTTTTTGGCTGGTTTCGCAGCAGGACTGAATGCCTCTAGAGACGAATTACCGATAGATGTGCAAGAAATCATCCGCGATTTCGCGGGCATCTCAGGCATGGATGCGGCGGATTACGCCGAAGAGGAACGTTTTGATCCAGAAGACATTGAAGAAAGCGAAGCTTCACTTATGGAAATCTATGAATACATACGCGTTAGTGTTGTGTTGATCATGGCGCTAATGGATGAGCATCAAGCTCAGCAAGCAGCTGATTGAGTGTGGTCTCGATCAGTTCGAGTGAGTATGCGCGTCGCCGCAGACGGCTGATGAATGAAATGGAGCCTGGCTCCATTGCCGTAATTCCCGGCGCAACCCAGCAACGTCGCAATCGCGATATTTTCTACCCCTTCCGACAAGACAGTGATTTTTATTACCTAACAGGTTTTTGTGAACCTGATGCACTGCTCGTTTTAGTGCCGTTGCGGGAGCAGGGCGAAAGCATTTTATTTTGCCGCGAAAAAGACCCAAAGCTAGAGCAACGAGACGGCGCAATTTTGGGGCCGGAAGCAGCAATAGCGCACATTGGTGTAGACGATGCTTTTCCAGTGGCAGATGAAGACGAAATTTTGCCCGGCCTGCTCGAAAGTCGACATCGCATATACATGACCATGGGCGAATATCCTGCGTTTGATGCTCGGGTATTAAGTTATGTGGCGCATATTCGCGGCCGCGAATCTGGCGGCGCTCAGCCGCCGGGAGAGTTTGTTTCGCTCAAGCACTTATTACACGAGCACCGTCTTTATAAATCAGCGGCAGAAATTCAAGTGATGCGCCAAGCGGTAGAAATCAGTGCTAATGCGCACCTGCGCGCCATGCAAAGTGTTCGCCCTGGCATGTTAGAGAGTGAGCTAGAAGCCGAGTTGGTTTACGAATTTATGCGCAGTGGCGCAGTTGCGGCAGCGTATCCCTCTATTGTGGGCGGTGGCGAAAATGCCTGTGTGCTGCACTACGTTAATAATAACTGCGCGTTAACTGCTGGTGAGCTAGTGCTTATTGATGCCGGCTGTGAGTATCAGCACTATGCCGGAGACATTACGCGCACCTTCCCGGTCAATGGACATTATTCCGCGGCGCAAAAAGAAATTTATGATGTCGTGCTTGCCGCCAATTTGGCGGCCATTGAACTGTGTCGTCCGGGCGAGCATTTCAATGCGCCCCATGAGGCTGCGGTAAATGTCATGGTACAAGGGTTGATTGAGCTGGGTATTCTGCATGGCGATGCTGATCAGCTCATTGCGGACGGCAGCTATCTGGTTTTTTGCCCACATAAGAGTTCTCACTGGTTGGGCATTGATGTTCACGATGTGGGCGACTATCGCTTTCATGACGCATGGCGACCGTTAGAACCGGGTATGGTGTTAACCATAGAACCAGGAATTTATATTCCAAGCGGCGCCGCGAGTGCCAATGTGCCGGAACAATACATAGGTATGGGCATTCGTATTGAAGACGATGTACTGATTACCGACAACGGTTGTGATGTGCTCAGCAAATCTGTTGCAAAAGAAACCAGCGCCATTGAACAGTTGATGCAAGCCCAGTGACTAATTCACCCGCTCAAATACCTCAGATTCATTTAGCTGTTGTCGGCGCTGGTCCAGTGGGTGCCACGGCGGCTTTGTTATTGGCCAAGCAAGGTTACAAGGTGACTTTGATTGACCGGCAGGCCCCTCAACCAGGCCCAGTTGGTCTAGGGATGGACATACGCAACGTGGCCCTTTCACCGGCCTCAGCTGAGCTGTTACAGAGTGTTGGCGTATGGCCAGAGGCGTTTGCCGCTGCTTACGACAGCATGAAAATTTGGGAACAGTGGGGTGTAAACGATTTGCTTTTTGATGCGGCAGAGGTTGATCGACCCACCCTAGGTTGGATTGTTCAAGTGGCGCCCCTATTGGCTGGACTCTGGCAGCAGGTACAAGCCCAGGCTGGCCAAATTGATGTGGTTTTGGGTCAAGTGCAGAGTATCAAGACGCCGGACCCCAAAACGCCGTTGCAAGATGAATCGAAAGACCAGCACAGCGAAAAAGTTACTCTAGCAATTCAACAGCAAGACGACGTAAAGCACGTAGTCGTAGATCTAGTCATTGCCGCTGATGGCGCCGAATCTGTTGTACGCAAATCATTAGGTGTGCCAGCAACGCTTATACCCACTGGGCAAATGGCGTTAACCACAATTGTGCGAACCGAAAACGTCCACGAAAATACAGCTTGGCAGAGATTTCTGGTAGACGGCCCGCTGGCTTTATTGCCCGCAAACGATGCCCATTTATGTTCTGTGGTTTGGTCCCAATCCGAAGCCGCGTGTCAGCGCCGGCTTGCGCTCAGCGACGCAGCCTTTTGTCGCGAGCTAGAGCATGCTTTTGAACGTCGGTTGGGGCAGATTCAAGCGGTGGCCCAGCGCCAAGCATTTCCTTTGCGCCAGCAGTTAGCGCAAACAGCCATGCCGCACCCCAGAGTGGTGCTTATTGGCGATGCGCTCAGAGTCGTTCATCCATTAGCAGGCCTTGGCGTAAATCTTGGGTTTGAAGACATCGCTGAACTGTTGAAAATAATTCATGCTAATCCGCATTTTCTTCTTGATGACCCCAGTTCAGGGTTGAATAAATTTGCACGACAACGGCACTTGCGCTCAGAATCTATGCTCAGAGCATTAGACGGATTAAAGCGCCTTTATGCCCAAGACAAGCCAGCAATCAGTTGGTTGCGCAATGTCGGTGTTGGGATTTTTAATAATCAGGCGTGGCTCAAGCGTCAGGTGATACGCGAGGCAATGGGCCTTAGGTCTAAGCACTGAATATTTCGTTTACGCGAAGGCTCTGAGTTCGGAAAAACTAGGCAACTGATTGCTAGGTAAAGTGGCCTCAAATATAAATCTGTATCCATCAGCAAAAGAGTAGGCAATGACAGAAAAAACGCCCCTATATGAATCACATTTAGCCGCCGGTGGGCGCATGGTCGATTTTGCTGGTTGGATTATGCCGGTTAACTATGGCTCGCAGATTGAAGAACACACGGCGGTGCGCACAGACGCGGGTATGTTCGACGTATCGCACATGACCATTATCGATATAGAGGGTCCAGATGCTGAAGCGTTTTTGCGCTCCACAATAGCCAACGACGTAGCTTCGTTGTTGGAATATCAGGCTCTTTATAGTGCGTTGCTTAATGAGCAAGGCGGCATATTAGACGACCTGATTGTCTACCGTTTAGAAAATAGCTTTCGCTGTGTAGTTAATGCCTCCACTCGGCAAAAAGTTCTAGATTGGTTTGGTGTGCATGCTTACACCAACATGACTTTTGCGCATAAGCCGCAAATTATGATTGCGGTTCAAGGCCCAAAGGCAATTCAGCGATTATCTGAAGTTGCCGACATTCCAAACTTGAGTGAGCTAAAGCCTTTTTATGCCATGGCTTTTGGTGATTGGCTGATCGGTAGAACAGGGTACACCGGTGAAGATGGCGTAGAGGTCATGCTCCCCGTCGAGCAAGGTATAAAGCTGTGGCAGCAATTGCGTGACGTTGGCGTCGCCCCTGCAGGTTTGGGCGCTCGGGATACCCTGCGCTTGGAGGCGGGCCTGAATTTATACGGTCAGGATATGGACGAGACCACCTCGCCGCTAGTCAGCAACATTGGCTGGACCGTTGCTTGGAATCCCTCTGAGCGAGACTTTATTGGCCGTTCGGCCATAGAGGCGCAGCGCGGAAATGTCGGGGAAAAGCTGGTTGGCCTAGTGTTAGAGGATAAAGGCATTTTACGCCACGACCAGAAAGTCATTACAAATGCAGGTGATGGCATTATTACCAGCGGCACCTATTCCCCCAGTCTTGAATACAGTATTGGTTTGGCGCGCGTGCCTGCTGATGCCAGCGGTGACTGCCAAGTGGACATTCGCGGCAAGATGAAGAAAGCGCGTTTGGTTAAGCCGCCCTTTGTACGCAAGGGCAAAGATTTAGTGGCGAAAAAGACCAGCTGAAACGGATAAGTTTTGCAAGTGAGCGGAGGGCAATTGTTTTAAGAAAGAGCAAAGAAAAGCTTTTGTAAAACAAATAAAGGTAGGCGAACAATTGCTAAAACGGGCAAAATGAGCCCTCGCGAGCGCGTCGGCGTAGATCACGTGTTGCTTGTAAGGTATCAGTGGCGTCGAACCTTGGCGCAGTTTTAAAAATCACACGTTCCAAACAGTCAGAGAAAAGGTATAGCTCTATGAGTGAAATCCCCAATGAAATAAAATACGCGGCAACCCACGAGTGGGCTCGCCTTGAAGAAGATGGCACCGTTACGGTGGGCATTAGTGATCATGCTCAACAAGCGTTAGGCGACGTGGTGTTTGTAGAGATGCCAGAGTTGGGTTTGACCATTTCAGAAGGCGAAGAAGCTGGCGTTGTTGAATCTGTGAAAGCGGCGTCTGACATTTACTCGCCAATTCGTGGCGAAGTCATTGAGGTCAATCCGAAGTTAGACGATGCCCCAGAAACGGTGAATGAAGACCCTTACGGAGAGGGCTGGTTTTTTAAGCTCCAGCCACAGGATCTTGCCGACCTTGATGAGCTTTTAGATGCTGAAGCTTATGCTGAAGTGTGCGACGCAGAAGAGCATTAGTGCTAAACCATTTGCGCTAAAGCGCTAGCGGCTGCCCGCTTGCAGAAAGCCGCTAGATGTAATTAAAAAGATAAATCCTTGATTCGACCCGCTGCATTAGCAGTGGGCTGATATTGCAATTTTCCGGAGAGTTAAATGCCCTTTATCCCCCATACCCAGGCGGATGTTGATGACATGTTGGCAGAAATCGGTGTGCCAGATATTGATTCATTGTTCGATGAAATACCTAATGAGCTGACCAGTGATCGGCTAGATCACGTGCCTGAGGGTATGAGCGAGTTGGCGATGTTGCAGCACATGGCTGAGCGAGCTGAGCAAGATCAGGGTTATACCTGTTTTCTTGGGGGTGGCAGTTATGACCATCACATTCCCTCGGCAGTGTGGGATTTAACCACGCGCGGCGAATTCATGACTGCGTACACGCCTTATCAGGCCGAAGCGAGTCAAGGCACCTTGCAGCTTATCTATGAATATCAATCCATGATGGTTGCGTTAACCGGCATGGATGTTTCTAACGCCTCGGTTTATGACGGGGCCAGTGGTCTTGCCGAAGCAGTGTTGATGGCCATACGCGCAAATAAGAAAAACAAATCTGGTCGAGTGTTAATCGCCCAGACAGTGCACCCCCATTACACTCAAACCACGCGCAATATTGTGCAAAACCAAAATGTAGTGATTGAAGCCCTGCCACTTGGCGAGGGTGGTGTGCTGGATATGTCTGCACTTGCAAGCATCGCGGCAGACGGCAATACCCCAGGTGCCATTGTCATCCAGCAGCCAAACTTCTTCGGTCGCATGGAAGATGTAGATGCGTTAACCAACTGGGCTCACCAGCAAAATACTCTGGTTATTGCAGTGGTCAATCCAATGTCGTTAGGTGTGCTCAAGCCGCCCAGTGAATGGGGTGAGAAAGGTGCCGATATCGTTTGCGGTGATGGGCAACCCTTCGGTGTGCCTATGGCCTCAGGTGGCCCGTCATTTGGGTTTATCTGTTCGCGTAAAGAGTTCATGCGCCAACTGCCGGGCCGGATTATCGGTAAGACCGAAGATTTGGACGGACGCACGGGTTATGCACTGACTTTGCAGGCGCGGGAGCAGCATATTCGTCGCGGCAAGGCCACATCAAACATTTGTACTAATCAGGGGCTGCTAGTCACCGCGGGTACCATTTATATGAGTTTGATGGGTCCCCAAGGTATTCGTGAAACAGCGCTCACCTGTCACCGCCGAGCGGTGGAGTTACAGCAGCGACTGCTGCAAATTGACGGGGTAGAAGAATTCTTCACAGGACCTTTCTTCCATGAGTTTGCTCTGCGTTTACCGATACCGGCGGTTCAAGTGGTTGAAGCCATGATGGCTGAAGGCGTTTTGCCAGGACTGGTACTTTCAGATTTCAGTGATGGCAACCTAGACCACGCTGAACACGGCTTGTTAGTGGCGGTTACAGAAAAACGCACAAATGCCGAAATAGAAAAATACGTCGCGCTGTTGACTCAAGTTTTGCAAGCAAACGCTGGGTCGAATAATGCACAGGCAGGGAGCTGATCAAATGCTAAATATGGATCCAACAATTAAAGCCGATCAGGGTAAAACAATATTTGAGCGCAGCTCCGCTGGTCGGCGCGCTATGGCGCAAAGAGTAGATGGGACTAAGGACGTTGACTTAGCTGATATTCCCCAGAGTTTTTTGCGTGAGCAGCCACCGCAGTTGCCGGAGGTTTCTGAATTGCAGGTGGTCAGACATTTCACCAATTTGTCTCAGCAAAATTTCTCCATCGACACCCAGTTCTATCCGCTGGGTTCTTGCACCATGAAATACAATCCGCGCGGCGCGCATAAAGCCGCCAGCATGCCGGGATTTCTAGGTCGTCACCCCTTGGCACCTGAAGCTGCCAGCCAGGGACACCTAGCTTGCATGTTTGATTTGCAGGAAATTTTGAAAGACGTCACCGGCATGAAAGGTGTATCTCTTGCGCCAATGGCCGGCGCTCAAGGTGAGTTCGCTGGTGTTGCCATGATTCGTGCCTACCACGAGGCTCGTGGCGATGACGCGCGTACCGAAATCATTGTGCCTATTGCCGCCCACGGTACTAATCCTGCCACTGCGGTCATGTGCGGTTACAAGGTCACCGAAGTGCCGGTGAACGCAGATGGTGATGTAGACCTTGCTGCGCTAAAAGAGAAAGTAGGTCCTCAGACAGCGGGTCTGATGATGACCAACCCTTCTACCTGCGGCGTATTCGAGCGTCAGGTTCAAGAAATAGCCGAAACCGTGCATGGTGCCGGGGGCCTTCTTTATTATGATGGCGCTAATCTCAATGCCATTTTGGGTAAGGTTAAGCCGGGTGATATGGGGTTCGATGTATTGCACATGAATTTGCACAAAACCTTTGCTACACCTCATGGTGGGGGCGGACCCGGTGCGGGTCCAGTAGGCGTTAGCGAACGCTTACTTCCGCATTTGCCAATTCCTGTAGTAGAAAAGAACGACAACGGTTATCGCTGGATGGGCAAAGAAGACCTACCGTTGAGTATTGGCACGCTGTCTGGCTTTTCTGGTAACGCAGGTATTTTGCTTCGAGCATTAGCCTATGCGCTGCTATTGGGCCGTGAAGGCATGCATCGTGTTGGGCAATTTGCCACATTGAATGCCAACTATATGGCAGCGCGATTTGCCAAAGCGGGGTTCCAATTGGCGTACCCAGAAAGGCGTGCAACTCACGAGTTTATTTTGACCTTCCAAAAGGAAGCAAAAACCATTGGCGTTAATGCGATGGATATAGCCAAGCGTCTGTTAGATTACGGTGTGCACTCGCCAACAACTTACTTCCCGCTGTTAGTGCCAGAGTGCTTTCTTGTGGAACCTACAGAAACAGAAAGTAAGGAAGAGTTAGACGCTTTTGTGGAAGCGCTGATTAAGGTCAAGGCGGAAGCCGAAGCGGACCAAGAGTTTGTGAAACTGGCCCCTTACACCACGCCGGTGAGACGGTTGGACGATGTTAAAGCAGCGCGCGAACTTGATTTAGCGTGGCACGCCAGCCAATCCTCCTAGTCAGCTAGAGGACGGCCTTAGAGTTCAGTGGCTGCAATTGGCCAGCCACTGATGACCAGGCACGGGTTAGCCTCTGTGATCGCCGCTACCTCAATTTAGTCAATCAGCACTTTTTTGAACGCGTCTAAGTCGGTTATCGGCTTAGAGCACTCTGTCCCATCGTAGATAAAGGCGCTGACCTTATTTTTGGTCTCCGAACTGACAAGCCCGGGTAAGTAGCTGGGCACGGTTTTGGTGTCGTCAAAGGGTATTGAATAGCAACTGCGCCACGGCGCGTAGTTGTTGCCAACAGCCTGCTTCCAAGCCTGCATTTCTTCAACAGGGCCACGCAATATAATCTGCACAAGAGATTCGTTAGCCTCTTCCAAAGCGGTGATCAGCCCATAATGGCTAGACGGGTACTGTTCCATAATCGCCCTGGCCCAGCGCAAGGTATTGGTCGCTACATCCAAGTACTCGGTGTTGCCCAATAGGTGTCCAAGGCGAGTGAGCGCTTGGGCTAAAGTGGCGTTGCCCGGCGGCACTGACTCATCTAAGGTCGGCTTGGGCCTAAAAATTAGGTGCGCTTGGTCTTCATGACTGAAGAAAAACCCGCCGTTGTCAGTGTCATAAAACCCGCTGATGACCGCGTCAGCCAAAGCCACTGCAAAAGCAGCGTCTTGCTCGCGCCAACGACATTGCAGCAAATCCAATAAACCCATAAGCACATTAGCGTAGTCGTCCAGAAAACCTATCGAGCGATGGCCACTGTTGCGCCAATTGGCGGTTAACGTTTTGCCGTCCCAGCAGTGGGCGAAAATAAAATCTGCCAGCTGTTGCGCTGTGGTAATCCAATCTGGGCGCTTCATCACAGTGCCAGCCCCTACAAGGCCGCTGATGAGCAGCCCATTCCAAGCGGTTAGAATGGATTCGTCGGTGCGTGGTGCGCTGCGCGCCTGTCGTGCAAGAAAGAGCTTTTTTTTAGCGCTGACTAGCAACTCGTTGGCAGCCTCAGTTTGCATAGATAAACGCTCAACCACAGAGCGATAAGAATCGCGGCGGTGCAGGCTCCAATGATTATCAAGGTTCGCAGGCTTATCTAAGCCATACAGGGTTTCAACTAACAGGTATTCGTCCTCAGCGAGAAGTTTTTTCACCTCCTCCCTGCGCCAAAGATAGTACTTACCAACACTCGTCTCATTTGACTGCACCAAGAGCGCGTCTTGGGAGCCATAAAATCCACCACGCTCATGCCGCATGTCGGACATCAGCCAGTTGATGGTATCGTTGATTGCGTCTTGAAAGAGCGGATCGGGACCCAAGCGTAACGCCTCGGCGAAAACCGCAAGTAGCTGGGCATTGTCGTATAAAACTTTTTCAAAATAGGGCGTGCGCCATTGGCGGTCAGTGGTGTAGCGAAAAAATCCGCCGCCTACATGATCGTAAATACCGCCTCTGGCAATCTTGGTCAGAGTGGTCATCACCACTTCTAACGCATCTTTGTGATTTTCTTTGTGCCTTCTAGCAATAGCCCAATGCCTAAGCAAACCTTGCAACCGACAGGTCATGGCAAATTTGGGGCCTTGGCCAAAACCGCCTTCGCTTTCATCAAATTGGTGCGAAACCTGATCTTTGGCCAAAAATACGAGGTCTGCATCAGGCATATTAGGATCAAGGAGTGGCGGGTACATTTGCTTCACCGCTTGGGCCATTTTGGCGGCTTGGGTGCGCAGATCTTCTGCTTGGTCGGTGAAGGCTTGGTGCAAACGCATAAGCAGGTCAGCAAATGCAGGCATTGTGCTGGTGGCGTCTTTAGAAAAATATGCGCCGCCAAAAAAGGGCGTTAAATTTTGTGGGTCAATAAATACGGTTAGCGGCCAACCGCCGTTGCCTTTGTTCAATAGCTGCAACGCACTTTGATAAACCTTATCTAGGTCGGGCCGCTCCTCGCGGTCTACCTTAATGCTAATAAAGTGCTCATTCATGATTTGCGCGGTTGCCGGGTCGGCAAATGACTCTTTAGCCATAAGCTCGCACCATGGATTAGTAGCGTAGCCAATGGAAAGCAAAATTGGTTTATTTTGTGCTTTGGCGGCAGCTAAAGCGTCCTCGCCCCATGGATACCAGTTAACGGGTTGAGATTGATGGTCTAGTAGGTAGAGGCTGGTTTCGCCACTCAGATGGTTTGGCATAGATTGCAAATTCGACTGAAAAGAGAATTTTCGCACGATTTTCTGTGCAGGGGTCGAATAGATCTTAGATTCGGCAGAATTTACCAAGTTGGGTCCAATATATAAGCCTCGTGCGAGAGAATTTTCCGGCGATTAGAGGGCTGGTTGGTGCGGCGGATTATTTGGTTTTGCTCAACGTTCGGTTTTGTCTCCAATATTGGCCCTTTGACATTTCTGGTTCATATTTTAGGGTATGGTGGTGCAAACTTTATGACCGCTTCACGAGGCAATTGATGTTAGATCAAGAAGGATACAGGCCTAATGTAGGCATCGTACTCATTCAACCAAACCCCCTCAGATCGAGGGCGGTTGATACAGAGGCCGCAGCTAACACCTCAGTAGGCAAAGGCGAGATATCTACAGACAAAGTGTTTTGGGCGCGCCGAGTGGGCGGCCATGATGCTTGGCAATTCCCTCAAGGCGGCATAAACGATGGCGAAAGCCCAGAAGCTGCGGTGATGCGTGAACTGCACGAAGAAATTGGCGTTGCACAAGACGCAGTAAAAATACTCGGCCAAACCAGTGGATGGTTAAAATATGACTTGCCGCTACACATGCGTCGGAATAACTCCACCCCGGGCTTCGTTGGGCAAAAGCAAAAATGGTTTCTGTTAGAGATGCTAGAAAGCGAAGCATGCGTAAAAATGGATGTCACCGACAAGCCTGAGTTCGATGATTTTCAATGGGTCAGCTACTACTACCCCATTACCCAGGTGGTAGATTTCAAACGTGAGGTTTATCGTAGCGCCCTTGTCGAGCTCGCCCAGTACTTACCTGGCAACCCATAAAACATGCTCTCAACGCTACGAAAAATTGTTCAAGAAGTTACCCAAGAGGGTAATTTCGCAGCATCCGTCCAACTGTTGGTCTCTAGCGTACGTAGCGCCCTGGGCACAGAAGTCTGCTCAATATACTTAGTCAGCGTTGATCGCGGTGGTTATGTTCTGGCTGCTACTGAGGGGTTAAATAAGGCGCAAATTGGTGAGGCCGTTTTATCTCGGTCTCAAGGCTTAGTCGGTTTGGTGGGTACGCGCGCCGAGCCGCTCAATTTAGATTCTGCTCCCAGTCACCCCAGCTTTCATTACGTACCAGAAATTGGTGAAGAGCCGTTTAATTCATTCTTGGGTGTGCCCATCATGCACCAAGGGCGCGTCCTCGGTGTGCTTGTTGTGCAGCAACGCGATCAGCGCCGTTTTGACGAATCCGAAGAAGCTTTTTTGGTTACGCTGTCTGCTCAGCTGGCCACAGTGGTTGCCCATGCCGAGGCAGTTGGCAGTCATTATCTCAGTGGTGTGCAGCGGGACATTATTAGTGACGGCAGTTTTCGCGGCTTTCCAGGCGCTCCCGGCATTGGTATTGGCAACGGCGTAGTTGTGCATCCGGTAGCTGATCTCGATGCAGTGCCTTTGCGGCCCGCTACAGATATCACAGTTGAGCTGACCTTGTTAGACCGCGCCTTGGAAGCGGTGCGTAATGATATACGCAGTATTATCCAAGACTTTCAGGCCAGTTTGCCCCAGGAAGAATTAGCGCTGTTTGATGCCTATTTGCATATGTTGGACGACAACGCGCTTGCTGGGGACATAAGAGAAAAAGTACGCTTAGGCCAATGGGCACAAGGTGCCTTAAAGCTGGTTATCCGCGAGCACGTTAATCGTTTTGATATGATGGACGACCCTTACCTGCGCGAGCGGGGCAGCGATGTAAAAGACCTAGGTGTCAGGGTGCTCGCTTACCTTCAGCGCATTCGCGAAAAGAAAACACAGTTTCCAAAAAACACCGTACTTGTGGGCGAAGAGGTAACGCCTTCAATGCTGGCAAATATTCCAGCAGATCGTTTATGTGGGGTTATCTCCGTGCAGGGTTCCGGTAACTCTCACGTTGCCATCTTGGCGCGGGCTATGGGTATTCCGGCAGTTATGGGTGCGGTAGATATTCCAGCCTATGACCTAGAGGGCGTAAAGCTCATTGTTGATGGCCATTACGGAGAAATATTCACCAACCCAAGCCAGCAGCGTATTGACGAAAGCGAATCGCTTATCGAACAAGAGCGCATGTTTGAAGAGGAACTCGTTGAACTCAAAGAATTGCCCTGTATTACCCAAGACGGGTGGCGGGTGCAGCTATGGGTGAACATTGGTTTGAGTGGCGACATTACTCGGTCGTTAGATCGTGGCGCCGAGGGCATTGGCTTATTTCGTACCGAAATTCCTTTTATGTCCCAAGATCGCTTTCCAACGGAAGCAGAGCAGCGCGCATTATACAGAGAACACATGGAGGCTTTTGAGCCGCGCCCAGTGACCATGCGCACGTTAGATATTGGTGGCGACAAAGCATTGTCCTACTTCCCCATTCATGAGGAAAACCCATTCCTTGGTTGGCGCGGCATCCGCGTCACGCTAGACCACCCAGAAATTTTCCTTGTGCAAATTCGCGCCATGCTTAAAGCCAATGCAGGCTTGCTTGGTGACCTGCGGATCATGTTGCCCATGATTTCTAGTTTGACAGAACTGCGCTCAGCAAAAGTGCTGATTAATCAGGCCTACGCCGAAGTCATTGAAGAGGGCATTAAAGTAAAACCGCCCCAAGTTGGCGTGCTGATCGAAGTCCCTGCCGCCGTCTATCAGGCGCGCTTGCTGGCAAAAGAAGCAGACTTTATGGCGGTAGGTTCAAATGACTTAACGCAATATATGTTGGCAGTAGATCGCAATAATCCCCGAGTAGCAGACCTGTATAAAGAGGTTCATCCCGCAGTTCTGAGCGCGCTGAGAGAAGTGGCTAGAGCCGTACACGCCGAAGAAAAGCCGTTAGGTATTTGTGGTGAGCTAGCCGGCACACCAACGGGCGCGGTACTGCTTATGGCTATGGGTTATCACGTGCTTTCCATGAATGCCACGCACTTGCTTAAAGTGAAGTGGGTTATTCGTAACATTAAACGTAGCGATGCCCGGCGTATTCTGGCCCGGGTGTTACGCATGGATACCGCCGAGGAAGTGGAAGACTATGTTCAGCGGCAGTTGATTAATGCGGGGCTTGGTAAAGTTGTACGGTCCAAGAAAGTGAGTGGTCAACTTCCTCACCGAGTATAGTTTTCCCTGCAACGTTGACCTCGAGTTTTACAACGCCTTCGACAACCCACCATCCATATTAATTGCGCAGCCGGTAATATAGGAAGCACGATCACTGGCTAAGAACAGTGCGAGGTCTGCTGCCTCCTCCGCCTTACCCATTCTGCCCATGGGCAAACCCTTGCCCGCTTTCGCAATGAACTCTTCTAGGCTCGCGTTGCTGTCGCTGGCTTCGTGGCGGCGGCGGATTTGATCGCTTTCAATAAAGCCAATCAACATTGCATTAACGAGAATGTTGTCTGCCGCGCCTTCGGCGCTCAAAACTTTTGTTAGCGCCATGCCGGCTGCCCTAGAAATTGAGGTGGGCGCTGTGCCTGCGTCAGGTAGTTTGGCGTAGACGTTGAGGAGGTTGATCACTCGACCCCACTGCTGCTCTGCCATATTTGGCCATACCAGTCGGGTGAGTCTTACTGCGGCCATAAGTTTCAGATCAAGGTCTGCTTGCCACTCGTCGTCGGTAATTTTAGGGAATGGTTTGGCCGCCGACTGCCCGGCGTTGTTAACCAGAATGTCGATATTGCCAAGGCTTGCCACCACAGCTTTGTGAGTTGCGATGATCGCCTGTGGATCTGTCACATCGCAGACGAAGCTGGCGATAGCACAGTTAGCGTTGGCTTCATCAGTCATCGACAGAGCCTGTATTTCGGCTTCAGCCGTACGCAAGGCCTCTGCGTCTCTTGCCAAGATAGCCACTTTCGCGCCCGCAAGGTAATAGGCTTTGGCCATTGCCAGCCCAAGGCCTTTGCTGCCTCCGGTGATCAGTGCTACCCGTCCATTTAATGAGGTGTCCATTGTGTTCTCCCGCTTTGCCTAATTTGTCGAATTTGCCCAAGTAACCCAAGTAACCCAAGTAATCTAAGTAATAAAAGTAACAACGTTACCTAAGACGGTTTTGGATAAAATGTTGTATGCCAGTTTTGCCTTTGTAGGGGTCAACTGGCGTGCTAGCGCTCAAACTCAAACTGCACCAGTCCCGTAGCCACGCCGCCCGCTGCATAACTTTGTTCCGCAAAAGTAATTTGCTCTTTAGTCAAAATAAAGGCGGTACACGCGCGAGTTCCATATTCGTCGCCAACAATAAAGCAGGGGGCCAATCTGCGTTCATGCTCTATGGGTTGCCCGCGTTGGGGCAGCGCAGTGTCATCTGGCTGCTGGCGGTTATTCAACAGTGTTAGTAGATCTGCGGGGGCGAAGTCTTGTTCTACGGTTGCTTCGAGGTTTTGCGAACCCGTAACGCATTTTGGCCAAGTTGCGCCCAGCTCTGCGTTGCTTAAGGCGTAGTAGCCCGGGGCTAATACTTGGGTAGAGTCGCAACCTGCTACTTCAATATTAGAGGTATAGACCAGTGCATTGCCGTCGAATAAAAATAGGTTGTAGCCAGCGTATTCGTCGCCCGGTAACCCTTGGGCGTATTCCAGCGCGCTGATGTCGCCGACCAAAAAGTCATGCACCAAACTGCCGCGAGACCTTGCTGTAGGGGCTTCGCCGCCTTGGTTGAAGTTGGTCAGGCCTGCGAACTTGCCTGACTGGGTGCAACCCAGCCAAGTGCCGCCGGCCACTAAATCTTTGCCCGCCAATAGTTCAGGGTATTGTGGCCAAAATTCTGCGGCTGCACTGGCGCGTTGATGAAATTCGTCTCTGTTCGCAGCAACCACTAGTGGGCAGTCTGAATCAGGCTGGTAGCCCACTAAAATTAAGCACATAAATCTTTACTAGCAAAAGGCGAATTATAGCAGCACTTTGCGTTATTCTGCCCTCCACTGTGGCCAATGAGAGATTCGGAGCAATATGCATTACCCCATTATCGATCCAATTATTTTCTCCATAGGTCCCGTTGCGTTGCGCTGGTATGGCCTTATGTACCTGCTGGGTTTTGCTGCCGTTTATTGGCTGGGCACTCGGCGTATGCGTACCCATCCGGGTGGGTGGGACAGCGAGCAAATTTCCGACTTGGTTTTTTATGGTGCCCTGGGCGCAGTACTGGGTGGTCGCGTGGGTTACGTGATTTTTTACAATTTTAGTAATTTTTTGGCTGACCCGCTGTATTTGTTCAGAGTCTGGGAAGGCGGTATGTCCTTTCACGGCGGCTTTTTGGGCGTTTTGGTGGCTTTGCTGCTGTTTGCATCCAAGACCAATCGGCACTTTCTGCAAGTGACCGACTTTATTGCGCCCTTATGTCCAATTGGCTTGGGTTTAGGCCGTATGGGGAATTTCATTAACATGGAGTTGCCGGGCAGGGTCACCGACAGCGCTTTTGGCATGATTTTTCATTGCGATGCGGTGCGCGGCCTAAGTGCCTTATGTTTAGGTTCTTGGGAGAGTGTCGCGCGGCATCCGTCGTCGCTATATCAAGCGTTTACCGAAGGACTATTGCTTTTTTGCCTGCTCTGGTTTGTGTCAACCAAGCCTAGGCCTACGGGGCAAATCTCCGGGCTGTTCCTTGTGGGTTATGGCTCGTTTAGATTCATCACCGAGTTTTTCCGCTCGCCAGATTCGCACATTGGTTTTGTGTTGCTCGACGCCTTCAGCATGGGGCAATTGCTCTCGCTGCCGATGATTGTAGCAGGTGTGCTTTTAATCCTTTGGGCGCGAAGACGAAATTTGGCCGCAATGACTTAGCACAGTTGGCACAGCTGTAGAGCAGGGCTGATAAAAGTGCTTCCCAAGCTCATTGGCGTTGTCCTAGATTGAACCGTGATGTGCCATCGCCGCCGTGGGTTAAGGCTGGTATTCTATAAGCCCTGAAGAAGGCCTGAAAAAAAGCCTGAAAAAAGGCCAAAAAAAGGTCCGAACTCGAATAGATTTAAAGTAGGCAGAATGGGTCTTTAAGCCCACAAAGGCAGGAAAACCTGCCCACCAACAACATAGTCAAAAAGATGGAATGAACGGTAAGGTATGCGACAGTATTTAGAGTTAATGCGCCACGTGCGGGCGAACGGCACATATAAAGATGATCGCACGGGTACCGGCACCTACAGTGTCTTTGGTCATCAAATGCGCTACCCGCTGGCGGATGGATTCCCCTTAGTCACCACTAAAAAAGTCTTCTTAAAAGGCATTATTCACGAGCTGCTGTGGTTTTTGGCAGGCTCCACCAATATCAAATATCTGCTCGACCATGAAGTACACATTTGGGATGAATGGGCTGATGAGCATGGCGAGCTGGGTCCAGTTTACGGTTCTCAATGGCGTTCATGGCCGGGTCCAGATGGCTCAACCATTGATCAAATTGAAGCGTTGGTTGAGGGCATCCGCAACAATCCGGACAGCCGTCGACATATTGTCAGTGCCTGGAATGTGGCTGAAGTGAGCAATATGGCTTTGCCACCTTGTCATACGCTGTTTCAGTTTTATGTGGCAGATGGCAAGTTGTCTTGCCAGTTGTATCAACGCAGCGCAGATATTTTCCTTGGTGTGCCTTTCAACATTGCCTCTTATGCATTGTTAACCATGATGATTGCCCAGGTCTGTGACTTAGAAGTGGGCGACTTTGTTCACACACTGGGGGACGCGCACCTTTACTCCAATCACTTAGAGCAAACGGACCGGCAGTTGGCCAGAGAGCCGCTACCGCTGCCGAAAATGCGCATTAATTCAGAAGTGAAAGATATATTTGGGTTTAAGTATGAAGACTTTGAACTCCTCGACTACGAATGCCACCCCGGCATCAAAGCGCCAATAGCGGTCTAATATGCATATTTCACTCGTATGGGCCATGGCCGAAAATAGGGTCATTGGCCGAGACAACACTTTGCCTTGGCGACTACCGGACGATATGCGTCATTTTATGAATACCACCATGGGTAAGCCTGTGTTGATGGGGCGTAAAACGTTTGAGTCCATGAAGTCTGCTCTGCCTGGGCGCACAAACATTGTGATGACCCGCGACCCCAACTGGCATCGCGAAGGTGTGAAGGTTGTCGCGGATTTAGACGCAGGGATAGAACTTGCTGAGAGTCAGGGCCTCATTGACGGCGTAGATGAAATAATGATTATCGGTGGCGCTGAAATTTATGCCTTAGCATTGCCTCGGGCCACCCGCTTATACCTTACCCAGGTGCATGCAGAACCCAAGGGCGATGTGTTTTTTCCTGAGCTAGATTTATCCGCTTGGGAATTAGTTATGCAAAAGAAATGTTATGCCGATGAGCGTCATAGCTGTGACTACACCTTTGAGAATTATCAACGCTAATGTCTAACGGTAAACTTGCGCTCTGTGTAAACCCAATGTCGGGGCGCGATGTCAGGCGTCTAGCTGCCCGCGCCAGTAATATGACCCACGAAGCTAAGCGCGACATTGTTGCCAGAGTGGCTGCTGGTGCAGACGCCGCTGGGGTAACAGACATATACATTGCCCGAGAGCCTTTTCGTATTGCCTCTCTCGCACTGGAGTTGATGCCGCTCAACGCTCGGGTGCACATTCTTGATGTGCCTATTACCAATTCCGCCAAAGATACTGAAGAGGCGGTAAAGCTTTTTAAGGCCGAGGGCTGCAATACTATGGTGTCGCTAGGCGGCGACGGCACTAACCGGGCCATTGTTAGGGCCTGTTCAGACATGGATCTCATTCCAATCTCTACGGGCACCAACAATGTCTTTCCGGCGCTTATGGAACCCACTATTGCCGGTATGGTTGCAGGTTTAAATTGTTTGGGTCGCTTTGATGACGCCCCAACTGAGTTAAAGCAAGCGGTCAAAGTACTCCATCTGGTAACGCCTCAGGGCGCAGATGTGGGGCTGATCGACGCGGTACTTTTGCTCAATGACCATGTGGGTAACTTATTGCCTTTTGATGCGCAGCGGCTGAGCCGAATGGTGTTAACAAGGGCAGAGCCGAATGCCATCGGTATGTCGCCTATTGGTGGCTACATTGATCCTGTTTATGCCCAAGACGATGTTGGGTTGGTTGTTGATATGGGGCCTGGTGGTTCCGAGGTTTTAGCGCCGCTTTCCCCTGGCTTTTATAAAACGGTCAACGTGCTTTCCACGCACCGTGTGGACTTTGCCGAAGAGGTTGTTTTGCAAGGTCCAGGTGTGGTCGCCTTAGATGGCGATCGAGACCATAAGATCAAAGCTGATGAACAGGCGTTGGTCAGCGTGAGGCGAGATGGCCCCAGAGTCTTAGATGTAGATGCGGCCATGCGCTGGGCAGTAGCAGCAGGTATGATGGCGCCCGCAATTTTAACATCCACGCACTCGAACCAAGGGAAATAGAATGATTGTAAAACCACGTATTCGCGGTTTCATTTGCACAACCGCGCACCCTACAGGTTGCGCCGCCCACGTTGGCGAGCAGGTGAACTATGTTAGCCAATTGGACAATATCTCAACGGGCGAGTTTAAAAACGTCTTGGTTCTGGGCTGCTCTGGCGGTTATGGCCTGGCCAGCAGAATTGTTGCCGGCTTTGGTTGTGGTGCTTCTACTTTGGGCGTGTCCTTTGAAAAAGCGCCTAGCGAAACTAAGACGGGTTCTCAAGGCTGGTACAACAATGCGGCTTTTGAACAACAAGCCAAAGCTGCCGGTTTGTACGCGAAAACAATGGATGGCGATGCATTCTCTGATGAAATGCGCGCACAAGTACTAGACACCATCCGCGCCGATATGGGCAAGATAGATTTGGTTGTTTACAGCCTGGCGTCGCCAGTTCGTCAGCATCCGAAGTCTGGTGTGTTGCACCGTTCGAGCATTAAGCCTTTGGGTGAAGTGCTCAGCATCAAGACCGTGCATGTTGAAAAAGGCGAGGTGTCAGAGGTTAACTTAGAGCCAGCCACGGCTGAAGAAACCGAAAACACTGTCACAGTTATGGGCGGCGAAGATTGGGAGTTTTGGATGCAGGCTTTAGTCGAAGCTGATCTTTTAGCACCTCAAGCAAAAACCGTGGCATATACCTATATTGGTAGCGAACTGACCTGGCCTATTTATTGGGAAGGCACTCTGGGCCAAGCAAAGTTGGACTTGGATAGAGCCAGCCAAGCCATTAGCGAAAAACTAGCGGGTATTGGTGGGGACGCTCGAGTGGCGGTGCTTAAAGCCATAGTTAGTCAAGCCAGTTCAGCAATTCCCGTTGTGCCTCTTTATGTTGCCCTGCTTTTTAAGGCGATGAAAGATCAAGGGTTACACGAAGATTGTATAACGCACATTCATCGTTTATTTGCGACCCAGCTTAAGAACGGGTCCCAGATGCGCTTAGATGACGCCGGGCGCATTCGCGTAGATGACCTGGAGTTGTCAGAGCCAGTGCAAGATATTGTTAAACAACGTTGGCCGTTGGTGACTACGGAAAATCTGCCGGAACTAGGTGATCTCGCTGGTTTCCGCGAAGATTTCTTGAAGATCTTTGGCTTTGGCATTGACGGTGTGGACTATGATGCCGAAGTAAGCCCGTTGAGTATTGACCCGCAATAACGGTCATTTCAACAAAGCGCTGCTTTGTCGCCAAATTCTAACGGCGTAATAAATGATGGTTTTCGGTTTTCGATAAATGCTCAGATAACCAACATTAAAGAACAAATGAAAAATAACAGAAACTATAAGGTCTAATTGATGGATAAATCTGCAAAGGTTTTTTTGCAAGCTTGCCGAGGGGAAGCGACCTCGCACACACCTATTTGGCTGAACCGCCAAGCAGGTCGTTACATGCCCGAGTATCATCAGGTGAAAGGAAATCTGCCCAGTTTAGATTTTTTTAAGAACCCGGAAAAAGCCGCTCAAGCCACACTGGATGCTCAGCGCATCTTAGGTGTGGATGCGGCAATTATGTTTGCGGACTTGCTGCCCATTTTGGAGCCCATGGGTATGGAGCTTAATTACGTGCCAGGCGAAGGACCGGTTTTTAGTCACCCCATTCGTAATGCCAAAGATGTTGCCGCCCTGCGCAATGGGCCGGCTATTGAGCAAACACCTTACATTGCTGATACGGTCAAATTTATTAACGCTGACCTACCCAAAGATGTTGCGCTCATCGGTTTTGCTGGCGCGCCGTTTACGTTGGCCTCATATGCTATTGAGGGCAAAGGTTCGCGTAATTACGTGCATGTGAAAAAAATGATGCACGAAGCGCCAGAGCTTTGGCATCAACTCATCACAAAACTAGTAGATCAGTTAGCCAGTTATTTGCAGTTACAAATCAGTGCTGGTGTAGAGGCCGTACAATTGTTCGATACTTGGGTGGGCAATTTGTCTGTTCAGGATTACCGAGTTTTTGTTGAGCCTTACTTGAAGTCGTTGTTAGAAAAGATTGGTAAAGAAGTGCCGGTGATCTACTTTGGTACGGGTAACTATCACTTGCTGCCAGCGGTGGCTGAGTTAGACATTGACGTGTTGGCCTTTGATTGGCGAACGCCACTTGCGCCTACTTGGGACCAATTGGGCTGCACGGCTGTGCAAGGCAATTTGGATCCAATCGTTTTGTGCGCTGATCAGGCGGCGGTTGCTCAGCAAACTCAATGGCTATTAGATCAGGTGGCAGGACGCCCCGGTCACATTTTCAATTTAGGTCATGGCATTATTCCCGAGACCCCAGTAGATAATGTGAAGTTCTTGGTCGATATGGTGCATGAGAAAACTTCGGTTTAGCGCACACCATTTGGTTAAGTAGTTTTCTATCTAGCGCTGCAAATGAAAGTAGCGCGCTGGATAGAAGCGAGCGGTTAGCAAAGGGGAAAGTCCTCCTTCGGTTTTGCCCTGCTTTCTACCCGTTTGTTAACTCACATGCTTTTTCTTTCTCATTCACTGCCTTTTCTTGCTTCGTTTTCAAGCACCTCTTTTCAGCAAGCCTACAATTCCCCCTTTTTTTCCGACAAAGTAACCGTACAGTGCAACGTTTTTATTGCATGATCGGTATACAAGGAAATGGGAGAACTTACAGTGTTAAAGAAAATTTTGTTGATGGTTGTGCTGGCGCCCTTTATCTATTTTGGTTTGATTATGCTGGCGTCAGAAAGTGGCGAAGTTGTGGTGCTTGAGTCGCAAGATGATCAAGGTGAATTACAAAGCACGCGGCTCTGGGTGGTGGACCATGACGGCAGCATGTGGCTGCGGGCTGGCGATGATCAATCCGGTTGGTATCAAAGATTAATGAGCAACGTGCAGGCGGGGCAGGCGGTTTATGTCACCAGAGAGGGCGATAGATTTAGTCCCAGTGTGGTGTCAGACCCTTCTCAAGCTGCTGCGGTAAATGCTCTGATGGCTGAGAAGTATGGTGTTTCTAATGACGCGATCAGCTTTCTGATGGGTGAGGATGGTCGGCAAGATGCCATTGCAGTGCGGTTGTCCCGTTAAAGCTCGGCCCCGCTTTTTGCGCAGCTGACGTTAAATGTTAAAGTCTTCAGGCGGGGCGTAAGAGCGAGGCAACAAGTCATTGTCGCCTCGGTCAGGTATCAGTAGGCCTCTGGCGGCTAATGCCGCAAAAAGGATGGGTTCCAAATTTGCAGCCCATCCTTGGGCGGCACCAGACCAACACACTTCGCATACCGGTAACTTGTACCCCGGCACTACGCGTTGTGCCGGGTTGGCGCATAGTTCACAGGTTGACACGTTTCCCCCTATACGCGGTGTGGCTCTTAGCTAGAATTCTAGCCCAGATATTTGTCCGTCACCGCGCCTTCACTTGCCGAGCTCACCAGCTGGGCATATTTTGCCAGCGTGCCGCGTTCGGTGTAGGGCTTGGGTGCCGTCCATTGAGCACGTCTTTGTGCCAGCACTTCGTCGCTGACATCTAGGATAACTTCTTGAGTTTCCGCGTCGATGGTAATGGTGTCGCCATCCTCAACCAAAGCAATAGGGCCGCCCAAGTGCGCTTCCGGTGTTACGTGGCCTACGACAAAACCGTGAGACCCACCTGAGAATCTGCCGTCGGTGAGTAGTGCTACATCTTGGGACATGCCGCGGCCATTGATGGCGCTGGTTGGGCTGAGCATTTCGCGCATGCCTGGGCCGCCTTTGGGGCCTTCATAACGAACAATAACCACGTCGCCCTTTTGTACTTGGCCGTCCATGATCGCGGCCATTGCCGCTTCTTCGCCATGGAAGCAGCGGGCGCTGCCAGTAAATTTCAGACCCTCATGGCCCGTGATTTTTGCTACTGCGCCTTCTGGGGCTAAGTTGCCGCGTAAAATCACAAGGTGGCTGTCTTTCTTAATTGGGTTAGACATTGGGCGAATGATTTTTTGCTCCGCAGGATAGTCTTCAACATCGGCTAAGTTTTCCGCCAGAGTTTTGCCTGTAACGGTTAAGCAATCGCCATGCAGTAGGCCTTCGGCCAACAGCATTTTCATCAGCGGCTGTATGCCACCAATTTCAATCAGCTCGCTCATGGCGTATTGGCCCGCAGGGCGCATGTCGGCCAAAACCGGCACGCGCTTACCTACGCGGCTAAAGTCATCAAGCGTCAGAGGTATATTGGCTGCATGTGCTATAGCCAGTAAGTGCAATACGCCGTTGGTAGATCCCTCTAGGGCAATGGTCACCGTAATGGCATTTTCAAACGCTTCTTTGCTCAAAATGTCGCTTGGCTTGACGCCCAACTTAATCAAATTTCTAACCGCCGCTCCGGCGTTGTAGCTGTCTTGCTTTTTGTCTTGGCTAATGGCGTTTTGCGCTGAACTGCCGGGTAGTGACAACCCTAATGCCTCAATTGAAGAGGCCATAGTATTTGCCGTATACATGCCGCCACAGGAACCTGGTCCTGGAATGGCGGTTTCCTCTACCTCTTTAAGTTCAATATCGGAAACCGTGCCCGCTGCGTGTCCGCCTACCGCTTCAAATACAGAGACAATGTCGCGTCGCTCCGCGCCGGGTAAAATGGTGCCGCCGTAAACAAAGACGCTGGGTCTATCCATGCGCGCCATAGCAATGGCGCAGGCAGGCATGTTCTTGTCACAGCCGCCAATGGCGACAAAGCCGTCAAAGCCTTGCGCGCCAACTACAGTTTCAATGGAGTCTGCGATGACTTCGCGAGACACCAACGAGTAACGCATACCCGGTGTGCCCATAGAAATACCGTCTGAAACGGTGATGGTGTTGAACAACACGGCTTTAGCGCCGGCTTCATCAGCGCCCATGCAGGCGGCGTCAGCCAGTTCATTAATATGCATGTTGCAGGGGGTGACCATGCTCCAAGTAGAGGCAATACCAATTTGCGGCTTGCTAAAATCCTCCGTTTTAAACCCTGTGGGGTACAGCATAGCCCTGCTGGGTGCTTGCTCTACGCCATCTACAACAAGAGAACTATAGGGACGATCGTTAGCCATTTTACTTCCTACATTTTGAGGCAGGTCTTTGTTACCTGCAGTTAGCGCAGCGTTAGCTCAGAGGTTTTGAAACGACCTTCGAGCCGCGCTGCCAATTATAAAGAGACTGTTTGCTGGTTGGTAGGTCACTCACGTCGGTGGGTGCAAATCCCTGATCAATAAACCAGTCCTGAGTTTGGGTTGTGAGTGCAAATAAGCGCTTAGACCCATAGTTGCGGGCTTTTGCTTCTGCTGCTCTGAGTAAGTTGGCACCAATGGCAACGCCACTGCCTCTGCGTCGGTAGTGCTCGTGTACTGCCACACAGGCCAGTTCCGCTTCATCTTCAAAGGGATAAATTGCGCAGCAACCCACGACAACGCCGTCGAGTTCAGCGACCAAAAAGTGTTCAATCTCTTGCTCTAAACGATCGCGAGACCTGCGCACCAAAACACCGGCCTCTTCAAGAGGGCGAATGATTTCAACAATGTCCGAAACATCCTCAAACTTTGCGGGGCGCACGGGGCCAGTGGCTTCTTCAAGCACTTGGGTGCCCACGCCGTCGGCAGTAAAGAGCTCTTGTAGAACGCCGCCATCCTCCTGAAAGGAAATGATGTGCGCTTTGGTGACGCCACCGCGCACTGCCTGAATCATGGTGTCTAGGCGCAGGCGCGTAGTGGTTGAGATCTGTTCATTGGTACCAATGAGTATTTGCAAAGAGGTAGGCGTTGCTGTGCTCTCACGTTGGCCACTCGAGTTGTTCAAATGATTTAACTCATCCAGCATAATTAATTTGTCAGCATTCAGCGCCACGCTGACATCAGCGGCCAGTTCTTCTGCCGCCAAATTAAAGGCTTGGCCAGATGAGGAATAGCCCATGGGCGACATCAGCACAATTGAACCGGCGTCCAGTAGGGTGTTCACCCTTGCGGTATCCACGTTGCGCATGCGGCCAGTGAATAAATGGTCTACGCCTGCTAACACGCCAATGGGTCGCGCGGTGACAAAATTGCCAGCCACCACACTGATCTCAACATTGTGCAGTGGCGTATTGGGTAACCCGGTAGAAAATAACCCTTCCAACTGGCTGCGCAGCTGTCCATAAATGCCGTTGATAATGTCCATGTCTTCAGCGCGGGTCACCCGGCGCTGCTCGTGCATAACAGAATCTGTCAGCGCGCTGTCTAGTTGCGGTCTGCCACCGTGAATTAAAACCAAGCGCACACCCAGCACATGCAGTAGCGCTAGGTCGTGGACTATGTTGGTAATGTTCAGATGCTCAAGGCTGTCGCCACCGATAAATACCACAAAGGTTTTGCCTCTGTGCGCGCTGATGTACGGTGTGGAGCCTCTGAACCACTGTGAGTATTCGTTGGTTTTCATAGTTTAGTCGATGCAATAACGTTGAATAACTTGGCGCAGTGTAGCAATTGCTGGCGCTATATGAGCTTTTGCCAAATATTCATTGGGTTGGTGCGCTTGGTCAATACTGCCTGGACCCCATACTACGGTTTCCATGCCCAAGGTCTGCAAAAAGTGCGCCTCGGTGCCAAATGCAACAGTGCCCGGTGCGCGCTTGCTCAAACTACTCAATGTTTGTACAAGGTCACCACTTTCAGGTGTGGCAAATGGCGGGATGGGCGGATAAGCCTTGTTTAAAGTTAGCGTCACCGCGCTGTCTGCAACAGCCCTTTGTATGCGTCGCTCTAGCTCTGCGTGAATTTCTTCTGAGTCCATGCCAGGTAAAAGGCGCAGGTCTATTTGTAAATTGGCATGGCCGCAAATTCTGTTGGGGTTATCACCCGCACGCATGCAACCCATATTCATGGTGGGCACGTTCACGGCGAAGGCATCGTTTTTATTCGCCGCCGCTAACTCTGCGCGCATATCCAACAAGGCGCTCATTACTTTGTGCATGGCGTCCAAGGCATTGTTGCCCAAACCCGGGTCAGAGGAATGTCCTGATGAACCCAAAATATTAATCGACATCATGCTGATGCCTTTGTGAGCAAATATGGGTTGCAGTTCAGTGGGTTCACCAATAATGGCGTAGTCTGCTTTGGGTCTGCCCGACTCAACCAAGTACCGACCACCTGCCATAGAAGACTCTTCGTCGGAAGTGGCCACAATGGTCAGCGGCGCGTTCAACTGACCTTTGGCAAAGCTAGCCGCAGCCTCTAACGCAACCGGAAAAAAACCTTTCATGTCGCAAGAACCCAATCCGTAAAACACATCATCTGTATCTTTCAGCGTGAATGGGTCCGACTGCCACAGACTTTCATCGAACGGCACTGTGTCAGTGTGCCCCGCAAGCACTAGGCCACCTTTGCCTTCTCGCGGCGCTGGACCCAGGGTGGCGATTAGGTTGGCTTTATCGGGTCGGCCAGGCAGTGGCATCAACTCAGTGCTAAAGCCCAGGTCATTGAGCCAGTTACCCAGGTGCTCAATCACGCGCAGGTTGCTGCGATCAATATCGGCGCTGGTAGAGCTAACGGAGGGTTCGCCCACCAGTTGGCTCAACATTTCTGAAAATTTGGGTAACACGATTTTTATTTCATGCTGCAATTAGGCATGCAGCGCGAAAGCCTTTTTAGATTTGGGAGACAGATTGTAGTCATAAGGGGCGCTCTGTGCACCCGCAACGGCAAGGCCGTTAATGGCCCAATGTTACTTATAAAAAGATGCCTCACCCGTGGGCCGGGTCTTAAAGCGGCGGTGCATCCACAGATACTGCGCGGGTACTAATTTAACCTCCGCTTCTAACATCGCATTCAGGCGGGTTGCGTCGGCCAGGTCATCGCCGGAGGGGAAGTTTTCTAACATCGGCGTAAACTTCAGGGTCCATGTTTTGCGCTTAAGATCTCTAAATTGATGCAGCATAAGCACCGCAGATTTATTTTTGCTGGCGAGTCGGGAGGTGACCGTGATGGTGGCGGTATCGATTCCAAAAAAGGGTGCGAAGACCGAATGTTTTATGCCGTAATCTTGATCTGCCGCGTACCACATGGTGCGGCCTTGCTTGAGGCGCTTGAGTATCTGCCGCATATCACTGCGCTCAACCACACCGTCGAAAAAGGCTTTGCGCCCATTAAATTGCAAGCTCTCCCAGACTGGGTTTTTGTTCTGTCGGTACATCACATCAACAAAACCAAAGGCACCCAAAGGCTGGCTGGTGATATCAATAGTCGTATAGTGAGCGCCGACTAAGACAATACCGTTGCCCAGTTCATGGGCAGCGTTCAGATGCTCGACCCCTTCAATTTTGAATCTATCCGCTAAGTCTCGCGTGGGGTTCAGCCAAGGCAGTGCGATCTCAACCGCGCCAATGCCCGTATGCACAAAATTCTCGCGCACCAAGGCTTTTTGCTGCTGGGCGGACAGCTCAGGGAAACACTTGGCAATGTTCACTTCAGTGATGTGGCGTCTGGATTTGGCGAGGTGGTAGCCCAGAAACCCAATGACTCTGCCCACCGCAAACACTGCGCCCATGGGCAGACGTGCAACAATCCACAAACAGCCGACCAAAAACCACTTGGGCCACTGCTTGATTGAAAGTTTGGGTGCTAGCTTGCTCATGTCCAATTTGGCTTCTTCGTTGTTGTGTTGATGCACGTTTGTGGATCTAGGTGTCAGCAGTGAGTGCTATTGGGTATGCTCTCTAGGATAATACAAATGTAAAATTTCCAATACAGCGCGCCGAGGTTTGCTTGTCTCTTTTATCACTGAATACCATTGATGCTCTCACGCCCAATAACGGGCACGTTTTGGTGGTGGGGGACATTTGGTTAGACCAGCAGCAGTTGACCAGCCGCAACCAAGCGCAAGATTTTTTTCAATCGGGCCAAAGCGCGGCGCTGGGTATTGCGTTGACGCTGCATTCTGCCCAAACACCCTGCACCTTTGTCAGTTATGTAGGTGACGATGACTTGGGCAGTCAGGTGAGTGATGCCGTCGCAAATGTGGGTGTATTGGGTGACCTGCTGGCGATTAAAGAATGGGCTACCTATACCAACGCGTTGGATTTTGTCGACAAGACTGATGAGGCAGACGCACCCGCAGTTGCCAATATGCGCCGCCACAAAGATGAAAAGATCATTCCCATAGATGGCTTCAGTGAATACCAGGCGCACCTGCAAAATCGTAGCGAAAAATATTTGCTCAATGCCTCAGTCATTGTGGTTGTAGATTTAGATCTAGGCTGTATTGCAGAACCGCGTGCATTGAATTTTGTTGCTAAGCAGCGAGGCGTACCTATTGTCGCAGTGGTCAGTGAGCACGCTCGATCACGTTATGAGGGTTTTGAATTTGTTGTTGTTGCCACTGACGCAGATTTGTTGGTTAATGTTGCCAATCATGTCGCTGGTTTTGTTGCAGCCACTGGGCAAAATCAGTGAGGTATCTCGGCCTGTTTGTTGCGCTAAGTTTTTATAAGGTTTTGCTTTGGCTGGCGTTGCCAATAGTCTATTTGCGCCTACTTTTGCGCGCTCGCCGCGAACCGGCTTACGCCGCCCGTAGGAGTGAGCGGTTTGGCGGCGTGCCAGATGACATAAAACCAGGGGCAATTTGGTTTCATACCGTCTCCGCAGGGGAGTCAATTGCGGCAGCCCCATTGATCAAAAAAATGATCGACAATCTGCCCCAACAAAATTTTTTGGTCACTACCATGACGCCCACAGGCAGTGAGCAGGTGCATCAGCATCTGGGTGACAGCGTCGATCATTGTTATGCGCCTTACGACTTTACTTTTGCCGTGCGCAGTTTTTTGCGTAAAACCCAACCGCGCATGTTGGTGCTGATGGAAACCGAAATTTGGCCGAACTTGATTATGCAGGCCAATGCGCAAGGCATTTCTGTAGTGCTGATTAATGCGCGTATGTCGCAGCGCTCGGCTCGGGGATATCAGCGTATGAGTTGGTTGTCGCGTCCGGTCCTCGGGGCCATCACGCATATTGCCTGCCAGTCCGCAGAGCACATGCAGCGCTTTATTGACCTTGGTGTGGATGCGCAAAAGGTCAGCGTTTTAGGCAGTGTGAAGTACGACTTACAGTTGCCGCAAAATTTGGCCAAGCAAGCTTCATTGTTAAAAACCCGGCTTAATCTTCGTGCGCGCCCTGTTTGGATTGCCGCCTCCACTCACCCCGGAGAAGAAGAACAGATTATCCAAGCGCACCTATCACTAAGGTCTCAATTGCCTGAATTATGCCTTTTGTTAGTGCCGCGCCACCCGCATAGAGCGGCAGACTTGGGGGCGCTGGTTAATGAGCACAATTTGTCTTGGAGAGCTTCCAGTGAGGGGCCGACTGCGGGCGTTTATGACGTCATAGTGGGAGATGTCATGGGCCAGTTGTTGGCGCTGTACAGTTTGGCGGATGTGGCCTTTGTCGGTGGCTCGCTAGTAGATCATGGCGGGCATAATCCAATTGAGCCTGGGCTGCTAGGGCTGCCCATTGTTGCAGGTCCTGCTGATTTCAATTTTGTTGAAGTGGTGGCGCAACTGAGTGAGGCGGGTGGCTATAAGAAAATCGCCAATGCAGACGAATTGTCAGAGGTGGTGAGTGAGCTGCTGATTGATGCGGCTGGGCGAGAACAAATGGGGTCTAGTGCGCGTGCGGTGATCATGAACAATGTTGGCGCCACCCAGCGCACCTTAGCGTTGCTGAGTGGTCAGTTAGAGGCCTAGTGGTCTTGCAAGCACTATTAACCTTTTCTGCCAGTTTTATCCTGTTTTAACGCAGGCGCAGTGAAACAACGCGTTCGACTAAATCGCCGTCATCCACAAACTGATTCAACTCTTGAAGATCTTCTTGAGTCAGCTTGCCAGTGGCCTGCTTAAGCCGCATCAAATTCAATACGTAGTTGTAACGCGAATCGGCATAGTCAAATTGTGAGCTAAACAAACGTTGCTGTGCTTGCAGCACATCCACAATGTTGCGCGTACCCACTTCATAACCTGTCTCGGTGGCTTCCAAAGCAGACTGAGAAGAACGTATGGCTTTTAACCTTGCTTCAACGCGTACTACATCTGTGGCAACAGACTTAAACAAATTGCGTGTATTGCGCGTAACCGTGCGTTTTTGGTTAAGCAACTGTTCTTGAGATTGCGCGACCCTTGCATTGGCCTCTCTGACTCTGGAGCGTATAGCGCCACCTTGATAGAGCGGCACGGTCAGTGACAGCGCGTAAATGGTGTTTTCTGTGGTGGTGTCGCCAGCATTTGCGCCGAAGAAATTTTGCCCGCCAGTGACGTTTTCGGCATAGGTAGCCGTGGCGTCTATTGTTGGCAAATGATCAGAACGTCTTGCGCGCACATCTGATCTGGCAGCAGCCAATTGGGCAGTAGCCGCCTTTATGCCCAGATTAGATCTGAGCGCCGTAGCCACCCACTCCTCTTCATTCTTTGGATTAGGATCAACAATAGGCAAAGTTTGCGACAGTCGGGCTAACTGATCGTAAGAACGGCCAGTGAGTGTGCTCAATGTTTCAAAGCTGATGTCATGATCACTTTCAGCCTGAATGCGCCTTACAACAGTGCTGTCGTAAACCGCCTGAGATTCCAGTACATCGGTAATGGCCACTAAGCCCACTTCAAACCGCTGCTGTACCTGCTCTAGCTGCCTTTGCACCGCGGTAACCTCAGCACTAGTGGTGTCTAAGCGATCCTTGGTGCGCAAAATATTCAAGTAAGCTTCAATAACGCGAACGATCAAATCTTGGCTCTCTGCTTCCAACTGCATGCTCGCCGCTTCAACAGACGACTTGGCGCTACCCAAGGTGTACCAACTGGCCAGATTTAACACCGGCTGGCGCAATTGCGCATTCCAGCTATTGTCATTGTACTCTTCGCCAAGAACGGCCTGTCCGCCGAGCAAGATATCGCGATTAATTTTGCTGGTATTGGTTTGGGCGCCAATGCTAGGCAGCAGGCTTGAGCGTGCTTGGGGGACCAATTCTTTGCTGGCGGCAAAAGATGCGTTCGCTGCACCCAGTATCGCATCGTTGTCTTTAGCGGTTTTGTAGACGTCGAGCAGATTCTCGGCAGCCGCCCATGGTGTGAAGAGCATGCTGGCGGAAAAAAGCGCCATCATCTTTACAATGCTTACGTTAGAGATTTTGTACTGCTTCATAAAACTTCCTGTTTTAGAAAATCGCTCTGTCTCAGAAATAGCGCGGTCTAAGAAAAACCCCCTGCTTTAATAAAAAGAGGTATTTTGCCTACGCATATTCGGCGAAGTATATCAGAACCCTGAACGGGTGCCTTTTTTGGTCTCGAATAAAGAGGTCGTTAATAAAGAGACCGTTAATTAGGAGGCCTCTAATTAAGTGGCCCAAGACCAGAGTCCGTTATGCTCGGATTATGCGCCGATTAACCGTTCAAGTAATGTGAATCTAGCGACTTTTGCTTGTTGATTTGGCGCTGCTCACCCAAGCCTTTGTCTGTGGCTTGCAAGTTGTACGTGCTGCAAGGCAAGTTCAGTTCCTTTCTCTTATATGCGACATAACCGTCATAGCTGAGAAAGCTTAACTTCTGACCGCATGGCCCTCCAATCTCAACATGCGCACACCTAAGGCGCGCTACATTAATGCCTTTTGCCCGTCGCACAGTGCAGTGAATGGTGCAAAGTCCGCAATTTATCCGACTAGCAGCGCATTCTGCAATTGTCTAAATAAAAGCACTTTGGGCCAGTGACCCAAGCCAATCTGGTGGGTATATTAGGCAACCTTAAGCATTTATCAGCTATCCATAACTATCTAGGCCAGCAGTGTCAGAAAAACGTCCTGAGACAGATGAAGATATTTTAAGCCGTTCCAAGGCGCTAACTCGTGGTTTTGCCAAGGGTGAGATATCCAGTATTCGCAAGCGAACCTACAAGGTAGATTTATCTGCCCACATGGCTGTGTGTGACATTAACTACCAGCGCATGCTCAAGTTGTTTCCAAAAATGCGCGAGCAGGACGAAATTAAGATCGCTTTAACCCCAGGTGCAGAGGGCACTTTTGTGGTCATTAAGGCGTTAGAGCGCAGCCCGTATACAACCCTTTTGCACTTGAGCCAACAGCCTGAGTTGAATTGGGGCAGTAGCCCAAATATGCGTATTCGCATGTACCACGACTCTTCCAGTGCTGAAGTGGTGGAATATCAGCATGAGAATCGTTTCCATGGGCATTATGAATACCCCAATCAACGCATGCGTCACCCAGATGAGAAAGTGCAGTTGAATCGCTTTTTGGGTGAATATCTGAGTCTTTGTTTAGCCATAGGTGGGGTTGTTGAGCCGGTAAAACTGACTCTTGAATAACGCAGCTGTTAATAATAAAAGCCGCAAAAATCGCGCAGGCGGCAGCAACTACCAAAGTTCTGGCGAGTATTGCGCAGGACTTAAGAGCGATGGTGCGCGGGCAGTTGGAATAAGCCTTTAATGCAGCGGGTTTTGCACATCACAGATTGTCACCTTGTTGAGGCTGGCCAAACCTTATTAGGAGTAGATACCCAGGCTTCACTGGAGGCTGTGCTTACACAGGCTAAAGCCCAAGACCCTTGCGATGCAGTGGTGGCCTCCGGAGACCTTGTGCATGAAGGATCAGTTGCTGTATATCAGCGCTTTTTAGGCACTGTGAGGCGTTTTTTTGATGTGCCCTTATTGTGCTTGCCGGGCAACCATGACGTGTTGGCAAACATGCACCATGCACAGTTGCCTATGCAGGCTCTAACGTTGGGGTCGTGGCTAATTGCGCCCCTGGACTCTCATGTAGATAACAAACCTTCTGCCTATATTGCGCCAGATGATTTAACCCATCTCACTCAAGCCATAGTGGCAAGTGACGCTCAGCACCTTTTATTGGCAACTCATCACCCTTTGGTTGAGATTGGTGCGCCGTGGCTAGATAAAGATCGGATTATGCGTGTGGATGAATTAATGGCTGCCATTGCAGCGACCCCTGGAGCCAATTTGCGCGGGACTATATTTGGGCATGCGCATCAAGAGATAGAAGTAACCAGTGACCACGGTCCTCTGTTAGGGTCGCCTTCAACTTGTTTCCAATTTGCGCCAAATAGCGCCAAGTTTACTTTGGATGACAAGCCGCCGGGTTATCGCTGGCTGTCTCTTGCCGAAGATGGCTGTATAACAACTAAGCTAGAGCGTTTAACCACGCCCTCCTTTAAACCAACTATGAATTAGGTAAATGGCCGAAAAAACATATTCTGCTGAATCACTACAGGTCTTAACTGGATTGGAGCCGGTGCGTCGTCGCCCGGGTATGTATACCGATACAACAAGGCCCAATCACTTAGTCCAAGAGGTGGTAGACAACAGTGTTGACGAAGCAATTGCAGGTCATGCGCAAGAAATTGAAGTCACCATTAATCAAGATGGCTCAATCGAAGTGCAGGACGATGGCCGAGGGATGCCCGTTGATATTCACCCGGAGCATAAGATCTCGGGCGTAGAACTTATTTTGACGCGCCTGCATGCCGGCGGAAAGTTCGACAACGAAAACTACAGTTTTTCCGGTGGCCTCCACGGTGTGGGTGTCTCGGTAGTGAACGCTTTATCTGACTGGCTTGAAGTAGAAGTCAAACGCGATGGCAATTTGTATCGCCAACGCTATGTCAGAGGCGAGCCCGTTACCAAATTAGAAAAAGTCGATACGGTGGGTAAGCGCAATACGGGTACCCGCGTTAGATTTATTCCTGAAGCTGCTTACTTTGATACCACCGCGCTGGCGATGACGCGGCTGCGCCATTTGCTGCGCGCCAAGGCGGTACTCTGCCCCGGTCTGCGCATGAGCTTGTCTATTGAAGGCAAGCCTGAAGACAACGTCAGCTGGTATTATGAGGACGGTCTGAAACAGTATCTTGAACAAAGCATAGGCGACGCCGAGTGCGTGCCTGAAATGACCATTCAGCATACGGCTCAAGGGGTTCAAGAAACCACTGACTACGTACTTAAGTGGGTAGTTGACGGCTCTACGCAAATTGCAGAATCCTATGTAAATCTTATTCCAACTGCTGCTGGCGGCACCCATGTTAATGGGCTGCGTTCGGGTTTGGTTGACGCACTGAAAGAGTTTTGTGAGTTCCGAGATTTATTCCCTCGCGGCGTAAAAATTACTGGCGATGATATTTGGGAGCAGTGTAACTACGTGCTCAGCGTTAAGTTGGCTGACCCGCAGTTTGCTGGCCAAACCAAAGAACGTTTGTCTTCGCGGCAGTCTGCGGTTTTTGTTGCAGGGGTGGCCAAAGATGCCTTTAGTTTGTGGTTAAACGAGCATTCGGCTGAAGGCGAAAAAATCGCCGAAATGGCCATTAGCAATGCGCAAAAACGACTTTATGCTGCGAAAAAAGTTGCCCGTAAGCGCATAACTTCTGGGCCTGCTTTGCCAGGCAAGTTGGCCGACTGTTCTGGTCAAGATACAGGTCGAGCAGAGCTGTTTTTGGTAGAGGGTGATTCAGCGGGGGGGTCGGCCAAGCAAGCCAGAGACCGAGAGTTCCAAGCGGTAATGCCTTTGCGCGGAAAAATTCTCAACACTTGGGAAGTAGATGCTAGTCAGGTCTTAGCTTCTCAGGAAGTGCATGACATTGCCTTAGCCATAGGTGTAGATCCCGGCGTGGATGATCTCACCCGGCTGCGTTACAACAAGGTTTGTATTCTTGCTGATGCAGATTCGGATGGTCTACACATTGCAACTTTGCTGTGCGCGTTGTTTGTTAAACACTTCCGCCCGCTGGTAGATGCCGGACACGTTTATGTGGCCATGCCGCCTTTGTACAGAATTGACGTTGCCAAGGAAGTTTTTTATGCCTTGGACGAGGCGGAAAAAACCGCGATTTTGGAACGGTTAGCGGTAGAGAAAAAGCGCTCAACCCCAAGTGTTCAGCGCTTTAAGGGCTTGGGCGAAATGAACCCCCTACAGTTGCGTGAAACCACCATGTTCCCGGACACCCGGCGCTTGGTGCAGTTGACCAACGAATCTGGTGCGTCTACAGACCGTATGATGGATATGCTGCTGGCGAAAAAGCGCGCGCCGGATCGCCGCGCTTGGTTAGAAAAGAACGGTAATGAAGCGGTTCTTGATTAACCCTCCCTAACAAAATTATTGTATGACGTGATTTTGCCGCAAGTAAACTTTCAAATCGGCTAAGATTGCGACAAGTAAGGTAAGACCTTTTTACACCTGAAGGATAGGTACTCGATATTATGGATGAAGAAATCCAATCACCAGAGACTGAACAACTACCGTTATCGGTCTACACCGAGCGGGCGTACTTGGACTACTCCATGTACGTTATCAACGACCGTGCGCTGCCGCATATTGCAGATGGCTTGAAGCCAGTTCAACGCCGCATTATTTATGCCATGAGCGAGCTGGGCTTAAACAGTCAAGCCAAACACGCTAAGTCGGCCAGAACAGTGGGCGATGTGCTGGGTAAGTTTCACCCGCATGGTGACAGCGCTTGCTACGAAGCTATGGTGTTAATGGCCCAGCCCTTTTCTTTCCGTTATCCCATGGTAGATGGTCAGGGCAACTGGGGCGCGCCAGATGATCCAAAATCATTTGCTGCCATGCGCTATACCGAAGCGCGTCTGTCGCGCTATGCAGATTTGCTGCTGACCGAAGCTCGCCAAGGTACCGTAGATTACAATCCAAACTTCGACGGCACCGTTCAAGAGCCGCGCCTGTTGCCCGCCCGAGCACCTTTTGTTCTGCTCAATGGCAGCACGGGTATTGCCGTGGGTATGGCAACGGACATTCCACCGCACAACCTTAATGAAGTCATCAGCGCCTGTGTGCATTTGCTCGACAGCCCAAAGGCCACTGACGCAGATTTGATGACCCATATTAAGGGGCCGGACTATCCTACGGATGCGCAGATCATTACGCCGCCGGCTGATATTAGGCAGATGTATGAAACAGGTAAGGGCAGCATAAAGGCCAGGGCCATTTTTCATCGCGAAGGCCCGGATATTGTCATCACGGCGCTGCCGCACCAAGCATCCCCAGCGAAACTGTTGGAGGCGATTGCCCAGCAGATGCACGCCAAAAAGCTGCCCATGCTGGTAGATTTGCGCGATGAGTCGGATCATGAAAATCCAACCCGTTTGGTTTTAGTGCCTAAATCTAATCGCATCGACTATGACCGCTTGATGAGCCATTTGTTTGCCACCACGGACTTAGAGCGCAGCTATAGGGTAAACCTTAATATTATTGGTTTAGACCAGCGTCCTGCGGTTAAGAGCCTAGCGCAAATACTCAAGGAATGGCTGCGTTATCGGTTTGACGTGGTCACTCGCAGGCTGACCTTCCGCTTAGACAAGATTAATGATCGGCTGCATATTTTAGATGGGTTGTTGGTTGCTTATCTTAACTTAGATGAAGTGATTCGAATCATTCGCGAAGAAGACGAGCCCAAAATTGAATTGATGAATCAGTTTGCGCTGAGTGAAATTCAGGCCAATGCAATTCTCGATTTGCGCTTGCGCAACTTAGCTAAACTCGAAGAGATGAAGCTGACTGGTGAGAAGAGTGAGCTAGAAATTGAAAAAGCCGGCTTAGAAAAAACCTTGGGTTCCAAGGCGCGTATGCAAACGTTGATCAAAAACGAATTGCTGAAAGTGGCTGAAGAGTATGGGGATCCACGTCGTTCACCATTGGGCGAGGTTGAAGAGGCCCGTGCTTACAGCGAAGAAGATCTAATCACCAACGAACCCATTACGGTAGTGCTGTCAGACAAAGGTTGGGTGCGCTCGGCCAAGGGCCACGATGTGGACCCACGTGAATTGAATTATCGAACGGGTGATGAGTTTGCTCATGCGGTGAAGGGGCGGACCAGTGATGTGCTGATATTCCTCGACTCTCATGGCCGCACCTATAATACGCCGGGGCACAGTTTGCCTTCGGCCCGCGGTCAGGGTGAGCCTCTATCAGGTCGTTTTAAGCCTAAAGAAGGTGCGCGCTTTATTGGTGTGCTCATCGGTAATGGTGAGCAAAAAGCATTAATGGCCTCTAACGCCGGATTCGGTTTTGTTGGTCGGCTAGAAGATATGGTCACCAAAAATAAGGCCGGTAAGGCGTGTTTGAGTGTGCCAAACGACGGCGTAGCACTGCCCCCAGTGCTTCTTTCAGAAGAACTGCTGGCCGCAGAAGTTTGCTATGTGGCGGCAGTGACAGATCAAGGCCGCTTGTTAGTGTTCCCACTTGCTGAACTGCCTGAGCTTGCGCGTGGTAAGGGTAATCGGCTAATCAATGTACCTACTGCTGCGTTTAAGGCTGGCGAAGAGGAAATGGTCGGCGTGGTTGCCTTGGGCGAAAAAGATGAATTGTTAGTGCATGCTGGCCAGCGGCATTTGCGCATGAAGCCTAAAGATCTAGAAAGCTACATTGGCGAACGCGCGCGTCGTGGTCGTAAGTTGCCGCGCGGCTTCCAAAAGGCAGATCGTCTAACAGTGGAGTAGTGGCACTGGGCTTTGGGCTTGGCCAAGAGTGGTAGGTTTAAGCTGCAAGATTTAGGCTGACCGTTTCAGACTAAAAGGGCCAGGCTGGCTAACTAAAGCCCAAAATCAATGTGGCTTGGTCCCTTATTAAAGAGGCCTCTTGCTCTGGCAACTCAGGGATATTGAATATACTGGTTGCCGGCGCCAAATCTTCTAAAATGGGATGGTTGAAAGGCCGAGCCCACGTTTTCTCGTTTTCATTCAAGCCGTCAAAAACCAACTGGTCAACCAACAGTGTATTGGCTTTAGCGAGTGAAGCCAGCGTTAAGTTGTTCTCCAAATCGTCAAAGTTACTCAGTTGCTGCAAATCCATTTTTGTCGCCTCAGCGGGATTTATGGCGCTGTGGCTCTCAGACAAAAAGCAGCGAAACTCGCCATCGGTTTCATATTCAGACAAGAGTCTTTGGATAAGGAACGCGGCATAAAGAGCTTTTAGCCCACCTAGTCCCTCCTTTGTTAAAACAAGGGCGATACCTTTTTCGTTTAGCGCCAGCGAAATGCCCGGGTACAGGGCGCATACTTCCTGGGCCATTGCCATGGCGTCTTGGATGGAAGCAATTTGCGCATCACGAGAAAGGGCGTATTGATTATTGAGTGTCAGCGCAACGACATACACAGCTTGAGCCTCAACGCCTTCTTTGCGTACTGAGACAATGGGTAGTGAACGGTTGCCCCGTGCACTGAGTTGCAGAGCGAGCATTGCCAAAACCGGCGTCAGCATAATAACCATTAAGGTCAGTAGGCCACGCAGCCAGGGCACTTGTCGCTCAAATGCTTCTGGGTCAAGAATAATGCTCACGTAACCGGCTGTCGTGTCGTCAAGAATGGCCGTTGCGGTGTAACGGTAGGTGGGTTTTTGCTTACCACTGGTGGCGACAATTTCATTCCCAGCATTGTAAAAGGTAACGCCCGCCACCTCTGGGTTTGCGGTTAGGTGGTTTGCTGTAAGGGCAAGATTGATGCGCTCGTCGTCGAATAAATCTCCAGCGGTAGTTTGCGCCAAGGTGCTGACAACACTGTTGCCATAACGGTCCATCTCAAACTCGGTGGAGCCGGTGTCGAACCACAACAAAAACAGTCCAGAACTGCAAAGTAGGGTGGCGACAAGGGCTGCCGGGAATGTGGCCTTATTCGGCCTAAAGCGTCTCCACCAAGTCATTACCAATACTTCAGTCTGAAAGAGGCACTAATTTAGCACACAACACTTATATCTGTGCCTTAGTAAAAGCTAAACTATCCGCATAAATTTACACAACTTGGGCGGTTTACTTTGGCTGACGAAATTATTCTTATCAGTATCTCTGGACGGGACAAACCTGGCTTGATGGCAGAACTGATGGAACTCATCGTAGAGGCAGATGCCAATGTCCTAGATATGGGCCAAGCGGTAATACACGACGAGCTTGCGCTGGGTATTTTGGTCCAAGTGCCAGAGCTGGGCACGTTAACAGATGATATTACCGCCCAGTGTCATAAGGTTGGCTCTGCCCTGCGAATCACCTTGGTGGAAAATGATAATTACGAATTACTGTCTGCAGGGTTCAGCCAAAGTCCGTTGATTCTTACAGTACTGTCTCAGGGCCGAGGCGGAGAGCCGCTGAAGGCCGTGAGTAATTTAACCCGCCGTTACGACATTAATATAGATACGGTGCGCCGCCTGACAAAACCCCAGCCCAAGTCCCAGCCCAAGTCCCAACCCAAGTCCCAGCTCGAGGAGGACAGCGAGGTTGCGCCGCGCCTGTGTTTAGAAATGCGCCTGAGTGGCAGTCTGCAAAACAGTGAAGCATTTCAAGCTGAATTACTGGGTATCGCGGACGACATTGGTTTTGATTTCAGCGTGCAGCGAGACACTGTGTTCAGGCGCAACCGTCGCCTCGTAGCCTTTGACATGGATTCCACCTTGATCACTGAAGAGGTGATGGATGAGTTGGCCAAGCGCCATGGTGTAGGTGAGCAAGTGATTGCCATTACCGAAGATGCCATGGCTGGCCGGATAGATTTCAAAGAAAGTTTTCGGCGTCGCGCAATGTTGTTGAAAGGCATGCCCGCCAGTGTGCTGCATGAAGTGGCAGAAGCTGTAGTGCTGAACAATGGCGCAGACAAATTGATCCGCGCCCTTAAACACTTTGGTTATCGAGTGGCGCTGCTCTCCGGCGGCTTCCAGTATGTGGGCGAATATTTGAGTCACAGTTTGGGCATTGACTATGTGTATGCCAACGAACTGCGGGTAGTAGACGGCAAAATGACCGGCGAGGTAGTGGGTGACATTGTGGATGCGGAAGGCAAAGCCACGCTTTTGAAGGATATTGCTCGAAGAGAGGGCATTATGCTGGAGCAGACTATTGCTGTGGGCGATGGCGCCAACGACTTGCCCATGCTCAGCCAAGCGGGCCTAGGTGTGGCGTACCATGCCAAATCCATTGTTAAAGAAAGTGCGCAACACGCCATTTCCAATTTCGGCCTAGATGCCATTCTTTATCTAATTGGGTTCAGCGATCTAGACATTGAGCAGGCCTTGGGCGCTTCGGTGCAAAAAGGCCCAAAGTCGCTCTAGCCTAAAAAGCCTAAAAAGCCTAAAAAGCCTAAAAAGCCTAAAAAGCCTGATAAGGCTTACAAAGTCGATGCGGACAAACAGCGAGCCTTTAGTCCCAATCAGTAAGCGTGGTAGAAATGTTATTTACGCGCTGGCTTGAAAACTCAGTACCTGTTTTTGCGCAAAGTTAACGGGGGTTTTGGCAATGCCGCCGGGCAGTTCTCTGACCAGTCGCGGTAGCAAATAGCCAGGCAACTGTTCGCGCATGGCTTCGTAAATAGGCTGGGCCTCAAGGTCATCCAAATAAAAATGCGCTGTGCCCACTACCCTGTCTGGCATATGTAAGTAGTAGGGCAGCACGCCTTGATCAAACAGCAGCTCTGACAAGTGAATGAGCGTTGGCGCATCGTTATTTATGCCTTTCAGCAAAACGGATTGGTTGAGCAAAGTAACCCCAGCCTCGCGCAAACACGCCAAGGCTCGTTGGGTTGTTTCATTCAATTCATTTGGGTGATTGCTGTGAATGACCATGGTGATTTTGCAGCGCGCACTTGCCAATGTTGTAACAAGGTCTGTAGTCACACGTTCCGGTAACACGATGGGCAATCTGCTGTGAATACGAATGCGTCTGACGTGGGCCAACGCATCTATATCTCGAATGAGCGCCGCTATGCCGTCATCATTCATTAACAGCGGGTCGCCGCCGGATAAAATCACCTCGCGAATACTGGTGTCTTGGGCAATGGCCTTCAGCGCCAAGTGCTGGTCCTTGGGCTTATGATCCGTGTAAGGAAAATGGCGGCGAAAACAGTAACGGCAGTTAATTGCGCAAGCAGGCGTGGTGATCATGAGCACCCTACCTTGGTACTTATGCAGCAACCCCGGCGTCTGCCCATAGCCCAATTCAGCATTACCCTCCTGCAGGGGGTCCACTACAAACCCCGGTGTTCGCTCATTTTCCGATTGCAATGAAAGCACTTGGCGCAGCAGAGGGTCTTGGATATTGCCTTGTTCAATACGCTGGGCGTAGCCTCTGGGCACTAAAAGCGCAAAATCTGGCTGCAAATCTATACCGTTCGCAGCGTCATTTGGGATATTCAGATACGCCAGCAGCGCCTTGGGCTGACGAAATGCCTGTTTAAGCTCTGATTGCCAATCGTTGGGATGCCATGGATTGTGATTCGGGGTTATCATATGCGCTGCTTAAATTATCCAATGCGAGAAAAATGGCCAACTATTCTACCAATGAATTCCGTTCAGGAATCAAAGTAATGCTCGAAGGCGACCCCTGTAATATTCTTGAGAATGAATTTGTGAAGCCCGGTAAGGGCCAAGCGTTTAATCGCGTCAAATTTCGGAACCTGAAAAATGGTCGAGTTTGGGAGCGCACCTTTAAATCTGGCGAATCGCTAGAAGCCGCGGATGTGATGGAAACCGATATGGAATTCCTCTACAGCGACGGCGAGTTTTGGCACTTCATGCGCACTGACGGCAGCTTTGAACAAATTGCCGCTTCTAAAGAGGCTGTCAGCGATTGCCTAGACTGGCTGAAAGAGCAAGATGTTTATGTGGTCACACTTTGGAACGATGACCCCATTGCAGTGGCGGCAGCTAATTTTGTTGAGTTAGAAGTGACAGAAACTGATCCAGGCCTTAAAGGCGATACAGCCAACGGCGGCACCAAGCCTGCTACGCTGGCCACTGGTGCAACCATTAAAGGTGTGCCTCTGTTCATCAATATTGGCGACATTCTAAAAATAGACACGCGAACTGGGGAATACGTCTCGCGCGTAAAGAACTAATGATCTCCATGCAGCCTAGCACCGATGTAAATGGGTTGGTGCAGCGGGCTGCATTATTGCAGCGCTTGCGCGAATTCTTCGCCCTGCGCCAAGTGCTAGAAGTTCAAACGCCACTATTGGCACCCAATACCGTCACGGACCCAGACGTAGAAAGCGTTGCCGTTCCCGGTTACGGTTTTTTACAAACCTCTCCGGAATACCAAATGAAACGTCTGCTCGCCGCAGGCGCGCCCTCAATTTATCAGTTGGCATCGGCTTTTAGACATGAAGAGGTGGGGCGGTTGCACAACAGCGAATTCACGATGTTAGAGTGGTATCGCCTAGATTTTGATCATAGCCAGTTAATGAATGAGGTAGTCGATTTGGTGAATGAGGTGCTGGGGCCAGCCAGTTACACCACAGTCACCTATACAGAATTAGTTGGCGAATTAGGCCGCCCTAGAGATGAGCTAGATTTGGCCTTTGCGCAAGCCACTGAGGCATTGAGTCCTGGGCGATTCTTCGTTGTAGATTATCCTGCTGACCAAGGTGCTCTGGCGCGCATGAAGCCAGATAACCCAGCAGTTGCCGCGCGCTTTGAATTGGTGATAGACGGAGTTGAGTTAGCCAATGGCTACTGGGAACTTTTGGATGCAAGCGAGCACCTACAACGTTTCCAACAAGATCTAAAAATTCGCGAAGCGCGAGGCCTAGTTCCAGTTGAGATTGACCGCGCATTTATAGCCGCATTGGATGCCGGTTTACCAACCTGTGCCGGTGTTGCCCTAGGCGTTGACCGGTTGCTGATGCTGGCCATGGGCGAGCGCAGTTTAGATAAGGCGCTTACGTTCAGAAACTTTTGAAGTGTCAAGCACTCTGCTTAGCTAGAGGCCTTTATCCAAAGGCCTTAATTTAAAGGTCTTTATTCAAAGTTCCTTATTCAAAGGCGGTTACTAAAAGCCCTTTCTATAAGCACCTTTCTATAAACGCCTTTCTGAATGCGTCTTTCTCAAACCACCCTCTTAAAGTACCTTGCCCAGATTCTCACCCAGTCGGATTTTGCTGCCCACTTTAAGTTCAGGATTCAGTTCAACGGCGTCTTTGGGAAAACAGCAAACCACTGTGGAACCCAGCAAAAAGCGCCCAATTTCGTCACCGCGATTCAGTTCAATGCTGTGATCATCGTATTGCTCAACGCTGTAAGGCGAGGAGGGTCCAGGCCAAACCGTTTCAATAGAAGCGACAATTAACGCGCCCACTAAGACAACTAACATAGGACCAAATTCTGTATTGAACCGGCATACCAATCGCTCGTTGCGGCAGAACAACCCTTCAATGCCTTCCTCAGTTGCGCCGTTAACAGAAAACAGTGCGCCGGGCACAGCGAAGGTTTGTTCAAGTTTGCCAGCGAATGGCAGGTGAATTCTATGATAATCATTAGGTGCCAAATAGATGGTGCAAAAATCACCCTCTTCCAACCCTTCGCCCGCCTTGCCAGCCAAGCTGTTCAGTGAATAGCGGTGGCCCTTGGCTTGCATCAGTTGGTGGCCGTCGATCTTGCCCAATTGACTGACCGCGCCATCTACCGGACTCGCTAACGTGCGCGCATCACTGGGCATTGGGCGAACGCCGGGTGCTAGTGCGCGGGTGAAGAAGTCGTTAAAAGAGCTATAGTCAGACAGCGATTTACGCTCAGCTTCAGCCAGTGAAATATTGTATGCCTTGGCAAACTGGGTAATAAAAGTTTTACTAACAAACGGGTGCTTGCTCTTCGCTAAGGCGCCAACAAGTCTGGAAAGTCCGTGCTGTGGCAGTACTTTTTGAAAGCTACTGAATAGATTGCTCATATGTGTTGTTACTCTATTGCTTTAACTGGTTGTTAAACTATTGGTCTAGCTCTATGGGCGTGTCAGGTTGGTTGCCCCACTCTGACCAAGACCCGTGGTAGGCGCGAATGTGCAATCCGTGCAACCGGCCAACCAAATAAGATAGGCCCGAGCGGTGGTGAGTTTGGCAGTGCGTAATCACTTGGCCAGCACCCGATATGCCCAGATCTTGCAAAACCTCGGTCATATCCGCGCGAAGTCGAGTTTGTCTTTGCGGGTCTTTCAAAAGTTCCCAATCTAGATTAACTGCGCCGGGAATATGTCCGGCTCGCTGAGACCCTGAACGCAGACCCAAGTATTCTGCTTTGGAACGCACATCCCAAATCAACTGCTGTGAATCTTCAAGGGTGGCCATTACGTCCGGAATTTCGGCAATGGGCGCAGTGTCTATACTTACATTCGCAGGCTCGGTACCCATGGCACTGCACGGACCCTTGGCTAATTCCATGCCCGCGCCGTGCCATGCGTGCAGCCCACCATCTAAGTAGGCCCAGTTGTTATGGCCAATAATATCCAGGGTCCAAAGAAAGCGCCCGGCCCAACCGCCGCCTTCATCGTCGAAAGCAATAATTTTGCAGTCCGGCTGGTAGCCAATACGAGTAAATAGAGTCTCTAAATCTGCCAAAGCCGGCAACTTGCCGGATGCAGGGGGAATGCCACAGACCAATTCTTGAGGTGTGACTAAAACCGCGCCTGGAATGTGTGCCTGGCCAAACAGTTCAGCGCTGGTGACCTGAACCAAAATGACTTTATCCCGGCTCATTGCGGCGAGGTCAGATGGTTCTAGAAGTGCTACGGGATGTTGGTAGTACACAATAATCTCTGCTGATGCGGCTTTGGATTTGCTCATCATAGCGGAAACTGGCGGTGGGTCATCTGTTGCTGAGCTAAATTTATGCAAAATAACAGGCGTAAAAAAGCTACAAGCGAGCGGGTTACGGGATAAGTATTTTCAGTGACGAAAAACAGCACTATTGGGTAGAGACGGTTTACTATTCTAAGCCTGCGGAAACGGCGAAGTGGCTCAGTAGCCTTCACCTACGATTTGATGCGGATATTTATGAGCTTGGGCAAGGAGATTACATTGAGCGCCAACTTGGTATGGATTGATTTAGAAATGACAGGCCTAAATCCTAGTAAGGATCGCATTATTGAAATGGCCATCATTATCACCGACAGCGATCTAAATGAGTTAGCGGTTGGCCCCGTGCTGGCTATCCAACAACCGCAGTCGCTGTTAGATGGGATGGACGATTGGAACCAAAGCCATCATTCGGCATCCGGCCTATTGCAGCGCGTGCAAGCATCCAAGGTGACAGAAACAGAGGCTGAAGCAACCTGCTTGGCATTTCTTGAGGCCCATGTAAAAGCCGGCGAAGCGCCGTTGTGTGGCAACACTATTTGGCAAGACCGACGCTTCTTGTCCCGCTACATGCCAGATCTAGAAGGCTACTTACACTACCGAATGATTGACGTTAGTAGCATAAAAGAACTGGCAAAGCGTTGGCACCCAGAAATTGCTTCAGGGGTTATAAAAACCAATCAACATACTGCCCTTGCGGATATTCAGGAATCTATAGAAGAGCTGCGCTACTACCGCGAGCATTTGTTTGTGTCTTAGTCGGGCCGCTCGTTAGTGCCCAAGTGTTGTAGCTGATCTAAAGCCCAACTTATGTGCTCATCCACCATTGGGTTAACTCGCCCCAATTTATGGGTTAATGCGTTCACTACATCTTTGCCGCCAGCGCCATTACCCAGTGCAATGGCTATGTTGCGTTGCCATTGCGGGTAGCTGACGCGTCCCATGGCAGAACCTTGTATCAGCAGACGAAATTGCGCTTCTGATAAGGCGAATAAATCTAACAACTCGGGTTGGTCTAAACCGTTGCGCACGGCGAAGTCAGGCTCAGTGGTGGTAGGTGTGTCACGGTTCCACGGACAAAACAGTTGGCAATCGTCGCACCCGTAGATACGGTTGCCCATCAATGGTCGCAGGGCTTCGTCGATGCTGTCTTTGTGCTCAATGGTGAGATAGGAAATGCAGCGCGTGGCGTCTAGTTTCTTTGGGCTTATAATGGCTTGAGTTGGGCATACGGTCATACATGCGCTGCATTTGCCGCAGGCGTCTTCAACGATAGTTTGGTCTATCGCCAGCGGCGCATTGGTATAAATCTCCCCAAGGAAAAACCAAGAACCGGCTTCCTTGTCGAGTATCAGTGTATGTTTGCCCATCCATCCCAAGCCGCCTTTTTCCGCTAGAGCTTTTTCTAATACTGGGGCGGAATCGGTGAAGGCGCGAAATTGATAATCCACCGACTGCTCTTGAGTTAACAGCGCATTGATTTGACTCGCCAGCTTAGCCAAGCGGCGGCGCAGCACTTTGTGGTAGTCACGGCCCAGGGCGTAGCGAGAGATATAGCCTTTGTTAGAGTTTTCCAGTACCTCAATGGGCTGAGTGTCGGCGGGCAGGTAGTTCATGCGCGCTGTGATTACTCGGTAGGTGCCGGGTTCTAGTTGATCCGGATGCAGGCGTTTTTCTAAGTTCCGGTGCAGGTAGCCCATCTCTCCGGCAAAGCCATCATCAAGCCATTGGCGCACATGGGGTGCGTGCGTGCTCAGATCTATGTCGGTGACCGCCAATTTTTGGAAACCCAAATTTTCAGCATGGGTATTTATTTGCTGCCTTATGAGCGTTTGGTCCCAGACGGGAGGCGCTTCAGATAAGTTGTCGCTGGGGGTTTTGATGATTAACCTCTATGCACGCTACTTGCATTTAGTAGATTCTTTGCGAAATTGGGCTTGATGCTGACTGCACTATACTAGTGTGAGACAGGTAACTAAATGCTCGGGCTTGAACCCGTGCATATACCCGGCCTTAATGTGCATTATTCGGATAATATTGGCCTATGTTGGATCACCAAATACATCTTTATACCGCTGCTGCTAGTCAGGCCATTGATGTGGATGCAGTTCAAACCACAGCCCAAGGTGGCTTGGGTATTGAAAGTTTTGAGCTCATGAACCGAGCGGCAGATTACGCCCTTGCTTGTCTTTGTCAGCGCTGGCCAGATGCGCAAGGTTTCAGTTTGTTTTGCGGCAAAGGCAATAATGCCGGTGACGGCTATGTTATGGCTGCAATGGCTTTCCAACTTGGCATGCACGTGCAAATTTTTGCTGTGGTAGATCCGCAGGTGTTAACGGCAGATGCATTACGCGCCTACGAGCATTGCGCGGCATTGGGTTTGGCGATTGAGGAGCCTAACGCACCTATAAAGTATTCAATTGTTGTCGATGCGCTTCTCGGTACGGGTTTCTCGCCGCCGCTGCGGCAGGAGATGGCCCAGACGATCAGCCGCATCAACGCACACAAAGGTGATGTGCTCAGTTTAGATTTGCCTTCTGGTGTCAGTGCCGACAAAGGCCTTGCTGGTGAAACGGTAAACGAAAGTATCAACGCAACCCTGACGGTTTCTTTTATTACCCATAAGATCGGTTTGCACACCGGGGCAGCAATTGCAGCGCGGGGAGACTTGCTCGTAACAGATCTGGGTGTGCCAGCGCATATTTTTCATCGCTATCCGTCGATCCCGTGGCTTAAGTGGTCCTCCTCTAGACTCTCCACGGCGGGTGTGAATACGCATAAGTCTCGGCAAGGCCATGTCTTAGTGGTGGGCGGTGATGTGGGTATGGCCGGTGCAGTACTGATGGCAGCCCAAGCGGCTTTTCGTGCAGGTGCAGGGTTGGTGACTATTGCCACCCATGCCGAACACCGCGCAGGTATTTTGGCACGGTTGCCCGAAGCAATGTGGGTAGATCCTGAAAGTGAGAAATTCGATCTTGTCGCCCAAGGGTGTGATGCAGCGGTGTTGGGGCCGGGTCTGGGTCGGGTGCCTTGGGGGTTAGCGCTACTTAAGCGGGCACTGAGTTTATCTTGTCCAAAAATACTTGATGCAGATGCCCTATATTGGCTCGCGATGGAGCAAGAGGTGAAAGACCTTTGTGCCGCGTCCAGTGAGCCATTTTTTATAACCCCACACTCTGCTGAAGCGGCGCGCTTGCTAGATTGCCCAGTTTCAGGGGTTGAATCTGACCGAATGGCTGCTACTGGCTTGTTGGCCAAGAGATATCAGTGCTTTGGTGTGCTCAAAGGTCCGGGTTCGGTGCTTTTTGCTGGGCAAGAGCGCGCTATTTGCGCTCAAGGCAACGCCGGTATGGCCACTGCCGGTATGGGTGATGTGCTCAGTGGTATTGCCGGAGCGTTGGTTGCTGAGGTTGCAGCCAAAGGCGAGACCGAATCAGCCGACCTTAATCATGCTTTTCAAAGCGCCGTGCTGTGGCACAGTGCAGCAGCAGATCTAGCGGCCATAGAATTAGGTCAGCGCAGTTTAATGGCGACAGATGTAATATCATTCCTGCCTAAGGCTGGGCAGAGTGCCTGATCGACATAAAGGCCAGATAAGCTGTCCCAATTTGTTTGCAGCCATTTGAGACCATAGAGTTGCTTGAAGTGGAAGAAATGCATGAAGTGCTAGTTGATGAGGCCGCTACCGAAGGGTTCGGTGCAGCGCTGTTGCCTGTGCTCAAGGAAAAGTATCCTAATGGTGCAGTGATTTTTTTGCATGGTGATTTGGGCGCAGGCAAAACTACTTTTGTGCGTGGCATTTTGCGCGGGTTGGGTTTTTTGGGGGCGGTGAAAAGTCCCACGTATACCTTGATGGAACCTTACCTCTTAGATGATTTTGAGGTTTACCATTTCGATCTGTACCGGCTACAGTCTCCTCAGGAATTGGAGTTTGTTGGGTTTGACGAAATTCTCACGGGGCCCGGCTTGAAGTTACTTGAGTGGCCGGAGCAAGGGCGGTCTTGGTTGCCTAGTCCACATGTGGATGTGTATCTTGAGCTGTATCGCCCAAGTAATGATGAAGATTTTCAACGTAAAGTGAGGGTGCGTTTTGCACGGAGCTAAGACGAAGAATAATTTTATTCCAACCACTCTGTTTTATCAGGCAGCGGTTTTTTGTTCGCTTTTTCTCGCTGCGCCGAATGTTTTTGCCAATGTCTTAGATGGCATAAGAGTTCACGAGGCGCCAGATTCTATTCGGGTGGTGCTTGACGCGCGTCAAGAAACCCAATTCACCCACTTCGCCCTAGACAATCCCCATCGCATAGTCATAGATCTAAAAAATACTCGGCCAGGCAAAAAGCTTAATTTCGTCAAAGCGGGCGCTGGCCTAAAAGGCATCAAAGGCATTCGCGGCGCCGAGCGGGGCAAGGATTACCGCATAGTGATTGACGCTAAGGGACCCTTGTCAGCCAAACCGTTTAAGCTGCGCCCCATCAACCCATACGGTCACAGGCTGGTGGTGGATTTGTTCTATCCGACCAAAAAGAAGCCAGTGGTTGCTGCGGCGAAGCCGCGACCCAAAGCAAAAAATAGAGACGTTGTGATTGCCATAGACGCAGGTCACGGTGGCGAAGATCCTGGCGCATTGGGACCGAGAAAAGCACAAGAGAAAAAAGTTGTTCTGAGTATTGCTAGGCGCACGGCAGATCAGATCAATCGCATGAAAGGCTTTAAGGCGGTGCTGATTCGTAAGGGTGATTATTACATTGGCCACAGAAAGCGTACTGCTTTGGCGCGCGAAAGTCGGGCAGATTTGTTTGTGTCTATTCACGCGGACGCCTTTAAAGAATCCTCCGTAAGCGGCGCGTCTGTTTATACATTGTCTGATCGCGGCGCTACCAGTGAGACAGCAAAATGGTTGGCAGAGCGAGCTAATCAATCAGATATGCTGGGCGGGGTAGGTAATGTCAATCTCAGCGATAAAGATGATGTGTTGGCACATGTATTGTTAGATATGTCTATGGACGGCTATCGGGTGCATAGCATTGGTGTGGGTGAAGCCGTGCTGCGGAATATGTCCAAGGTCACCAAATTACATAAGAAGAAAGTAGAGCAGGCAGGGTTTTTGGTGCTCAAATCGCCAGATATGTCGTCTATTCTCGTCGAGACAGGCTTCATATCAAACCCATCGGAAGCCAAAAAGCTGGCTCAAACCCAGCACCAAATAAAGTTAGCTAAGGCCATTGCGGACGGCATTGGCGAATATATGCGGGCTAACCCACCGCCCTCCACTTTCCTTGCGGCGCGGCGCACTGAACTGCGCTATACCATTTCTCCCGGCGATACATTGTCAGAAATTGCCGATCGTTATGGGGTTTCGGCTGCGGCCTTGAAACGGCGCAACAAGTTAGCCAGTGATCGTATTCGTGTAGGTCAAACAATTTATATCCCCCGTGGAGCGTAGTATGAAACGTGTAAAACGTTTGAGTTCATTTGTAGCTGACCAAATTGCCGCGGGAGAAGTGGTTGAACGTCCGGCTTCAATTGTAAAAGAATTGTTAGAAAACAGTCTTGATGCTGGCGCGACAAATGTAGAGGTTCGATCTGAAGCCGGTGGAGTAGGTCTTATTTGGGTGCGCGATAATGGCTCAGGTATTCACAGTGAAGATTTACCCCTAGCGCTAGAGCGCCACGCGACCAGTAAAATTACTGATGCCGACGATCTTATTGGCATCAGTAGTCTTGGTTTTCGTGGTGAAGCTTTGGCCAGTTTAGCTTCGGTGGCGAGAGTTAAGTTGAGTTCATCAACCAATGCGGATGACGGCGGTTGGCATTTAGAAAGTCATGGCGGAAGCGAAATCTCTACAGGTCCCATTGCGCATAATCAGGGCACCACGGTTGAAGTACGTGACCTGTTTTTTAACACGCCGGCGCGACGTAAATTTCTGAAAGCCGAAAGAACTGAAGCACATCAAATTGATTTGGTGTTGCGACGTATGAGTCTTGCTCACATGGATGTGGGCTTCACGCTCCAGCAAACTCGCGAGGCCGGAACCGCCGGCAAGGCGACTCGACCACTGGTGCTTGCTGCGGGCAATACCGAAGATCGGCTTGGACGGGTTTTGAGTACAGATTTTGTTGAGCAATCTGTCTTTATTGACGAAAGTAATCACGATTATCGAATTTACGGTTGGGTAGGATTGCCCAGCCATAACCGTCGGCAAATGGACCAACAATACTTTTATGTTAATGGTCGAGCAATTCGCGACAAATTAGTGGGCCATGCCATTCGCCAAGCCTATAGCGATGTGATGTTCCATGGACGCCACGCGGTTTATGTCATTTTTCTTGAACTGCCCCAAGAGTTGGTGGACGTGAACGTGCACCCGACAAAACACGAAGTGCGCTTTCGTGATGCGCGCCAAGTACACGACTTTATTTTCAGTTCACTCAACCGGGCGTTACGTAGTTTGCGCCCGGGAACCCCCCACAGTAGTGAGGGTGCCGAACTCGGCTTAGCGCAAGGTTCTGTTGCGGCCCAGCATACTCAGTGGGTAGATAATCCATCGCCCCGTCAGCAACAAGAAATGGGCTTGCCTCAAGGATCAACAGGAAACAACAGTTATAGGCCGCAAACTTACTCAAACTCCGGGGGGCGATCTATTGGCCCTGATGGCGGGTTGGTGCAACTGGTTGCGGAAGAAAATCCGCAGTGGTTGCAGTCTGGTTTGGAAAATAATGGCGGTGAAAATTCTGCTGATCATGAGCAAGCCGGGACGCCGCCCTTAGGTTATGCCGTTGCGCAAATTCACGGTATTTATGTCCTAGCGCAGAATGCGGAAGGTTTGGTTGTTGTTGATATGCACGCTGCCCACGAGCGCATTGTTTACGAAAAGATGAAGCGCGAAGCGGCCAGAGACGGCATTGCGAGGCAGCGTTTGTTGGTGCCCCTAACTGTGGCAGTCAGTGAGTCGGACGCAGATATGGTTGAGGATTTGGGTGAAAAATTAGCTGAAAGCGGTTTGCTGGTTGAGCGTATGGGTAGAGACAGCGTTGTGGTTAGAGAGGTGCCGCTGTTGCTTGGTAAGGCTGACGTAGGCCAGTTGGTGAAAGATCTAATTGCTGAAATGGCGGAATTTGGCACCAGCGAAGAAATCAATCGAACCCAATTGGATATTCTCGCTACTCTTGCTTGTAGGGGTTCGTTGCGCGCGCATAGGCAGTTAACTATCCCAGAGATGAATGGTTTGCTGCGCGAGATGGAGCAAACTGAGAATGCTGGGTTGTGTAATCACGGTCGACCTACGTTTTTACTGCGTAGCTTGCACGAGTTAGACAAACTGTTTTTACGTGGTCAGTAGTTGAGTAATGTTTCCAAGCAATGAAAGCGTAGGCCCCGTAAATGCTCAGAGCAGTTCACCAGATCTGCTAAATCAACAGGCAGGCAGTGAAAAAACAATAGTCGTGATAATCGGCCCAACTGCTGTGGGCAAAACTGACGCTGCAATGAAGTTGCAGGACCACCTTGGCGGCCAATCTAAGGCCCAGCTCATTAGCGCAGATTCAGCCATGATTTATAAAGGCATGGATATTGGTACCGCTAAACCCAGCGCTGAAGAACTGGCCGAATACCCGCACAAGTTGGTCAGCATCTTAGATCCCAACGAAATTTATTCAGCCGCTGATTTTGTGCGTGATGCGGATAAATGCATTGCTCAAGCATTTGCCGAAAACAAAATCCCGATCATAGTTGGCGGCACCATGCTTTATGTGAAGTGTTTTCTGGACGGCATTGCTCGGCTACCTGATGCGGACGAAGCCATTAGGCGTCAGCTTGTGAAAGAATTAGACGCCGGTGGTGCTCAGGCGCTGCATGATGAGCTGGCGGCAATAGACCCAGCGGCTGCCGCAAATATTCATCCCAATAATCATCAGCGATTATTGCGCGGGCTTGAGGTGGTGCGTTTAACGGGTAAGCCGCTATCCTCTCAGTGGGTTGAACAGGCAGGTGGGTCAGCCATAGCTAGGCTTGGCGCAAAAGTAATACTGCTGGGTATTTTGCCAACCCAAAGAGCGGTATTGCACCAGCGCATTGAAAGCCGCTTTGACCAAATGCTTGAAGGTGGATTTCTTGAGGAAGTCCGGACCTTACGTCAGCGCGGAGATCTGCACGAAGATTTACCCGCGGTGAGAGCTGTGGGCTATCGGCAAGGTTGGCAGTTTCTTGCGGGAGATATTGATGCCCAAACGATGCGCGATAAAGCAGTGGTGGCCACACGGCAATTGGCAAAGCGGCAAATGACCTGGATGCGTCAATGGCCGGAATTAGATAACTGTATTACCGACCAGCCGGAGCAGGCCACGGCGATGATAGTTAAGCGCCTTGCGGCTTTGGATCTAGCCTGATCAAAGGGGAATCGCTCTGGGTGGGTGAGCGCTCTTTTTAGAGACTCTTTCGAAGTGGGCTTTGCCGCAAATTTTTCTGGCAGCTAGGGCGCGGTTTTTTTTGCGCTATGTACTGACTGAGTGGACAAAAGATTGCTCAGTGATCAACCAAGTTGCACTCATATCCAGAAATAGACAGATACTTACGAAAATAAACGAATTTCTTACGCAAATTTGCAATGTTTCGACTGGAAAAGGCCCGATTCCATGATATTCTGCTCCGTTTTTTGCGCTGGCAAGGACGGTCTGGCGGCGATGTTAGGCGAATCCGTCGAGGAAAATAACCGTCCGTCCGATTGTCCCGTCAAAAGGGTCAATAAAGAGTGTACAACCCTGTTTCGCTTGGCTTGGGTTGCGACTCATATGGCCGGTAAAAAAGTAAGATCAAAACTGATCAAGAACAATAATCTAATTAGAATAAACGGAGCTAAAAATGTCCAAAGGACATACTTTACAAGACCCTTACCTCAACGCTTTGCGCAAAGAGCGAATCCCGGTCTCAATTTTCCTTGTGAATGGCATTAAACTTCAGGGGCATATTGAATCTTTTGACCAATTTGTGATTCTGCTGAAAAATTCGGTCAGCCAAATGGTTTACAAGCATGCAGTCTCAACAGTTGTGCCGGCGCGCAATGTTAAGCTTGCTGATTCTGACGAAGATCAGGACTAGCGCCTCTTTCGTACGTACGAAAAGTGCAGGAAGATTAACAAAGGTTATCAAAGGTTAACAAAGACTAACGAAAGCCGGCTGAGCTGAGTCGGTCTAATCGGCGGGTCAAGCTTAGTCAAAGGTGGCACCCGCTGGCATAAATTGCCGATGTGACAAGTAGCAATAATACTGCGAGCACTGTTGCTTACCTTTTGCCTACCTTTTGCCTACCTTTTGCTGGTCTTTTGCTGGTCTTTCTGCTGATTCAGGTAGCGGGTGCGGCGGTCGCCTAAGTGAGCAAGCTGCCTTAGCCACTTCACAATTCAGCGCTGCTAGGCGCATCCAATACTGTGCAGGTGCAAAGGTACCCAAGTGGTTGTCCTTATTTTACAGCCGCAAAATCTTCAAATCCTATCTTCAATCTCTATCTTAAAACTCTACCCTAAAGCTCAACCCTAAAACTTTGCCCTAAAGCTCAGCCTCAACCTTCAACCTTCAACCTTTAGCTTCAAACGCCGCTACTGGCGTTGTTTACTTTAATGGTAATCTTCATCTCGGTTCTGCCGGTGTCACCACTCTTGAAATTATTGGGTTCAGCACCATCTAGACCTAGTGGCCAAATTCTTCTTAGATATAGAACCAACTTGTGGCAACGATTCACAGATCCTAACGTTAGCAAAATCTTTATGAGCACATATGCTATTTGATCGCCCCGAAGCGGGAAGGCGCACGTTGCTACTTCAAGTCGAATTACGCAAAGCCGACAATCCCGATGGGGACGAGCTTGCGGAACTGGCTCGCTCTGCTGACCTTATTGTCGTAGATACGGTGGTCGCACGGCGCGAAGCGCCAGATTCACGTTGGTTTGTGGGTAGCGGCAAGGTGCAAGAGATCAAAGCGCAACTTGCTTACACCGACGCAGAGATACTGCTGACCAATCATGACCTGTCTCCTGGTCAGCAGCGGAATTTGGAGCAAGAATTAGATTGTCGCCTGATTACACGCACAGAGCTTATTTTGACAATTTTTGCCGAGCGCGCGCGTAGCCATGAAGGGCAGTTGCAGGTTGAATTAGCTCAGCTTAAACACGCCCAGACCCGTTTGGTGCGAGGGTGGACCCACCTAGACCGGCAAAAAGGCGGTATTGGCTTACGCGGTGCGGGCGAGAAACAAATTGAGCTAGACCAGCGCATGTTGGCCGAGCGCTTGAAAGCGACGGAACAAAAGCTCAGCGATGTGGCCAAGCGTAGAGAGCAAAATCGACGCGGTCGTAATAGGCGCGGCACACCGACGGTGTCTTTGGTGGGCTATACTAACGCGGGTAAATCGACACTGTTCAACTCGGTTACAAATGCCGACGTGCTCGCTGAGGACAAGTTGTTTGCAACACTAGACCCCACCATGCGGCGTATTAATGTGCCAGGTGCTGGCGAAGTGGTTTTGACCGATACCGTGGGTTTCGTCAGCGCATTACCCCACGCTTTAGTGGAAGCATTCAAAGCTACCCTTGAAGAGGTGGTACACTCAGATCTGCTTTTGCATGTGATCGACATCGCCGACCCGAGTTGGCAGGAACGCGTTGAACAAGTAGAAGCAGTATTAAAAGAAATTGGCGCTATTGAGGTGCCTAGTATCAGGGTGATGAACAAGGCTGATTTACTCTCAGCAGAGGAAAGGCAGCATTTTGAGCATTCAGATCGTCTGGTCTCTGCCGCTAAAGGGCAAGGGTTAGACGAGTTGATGCAATTTATTGGCAGCGCATTAGGCGTTGTAGCGCCACACGAAGTACTGCTGGGCGCTGGCGACGGTAAAACTCGCGCTTGGCTCTATCAATCCGGTGCAGTTTTAGATGAAACTTTGCTGACAGATGGTAGTGTGCAGCTTACAGTACAGGCTGACGAGCAATTGCTCGGCCAGCTTAAGAAAAAATCAAACGTGCAGTTACAGGAAAGTGTCGCTAAGTAAGTATTTTTAAAAGAGTACTTCGAGGCAGGCACGGACTAATCAATGGCTGCATTTTTGAATTGCGAGAAAGGTTTTGCTAGAAAGATAGTGAAAGAACGGTTTTGACGGAAAGTTTGGTGAAATACTGCTCCAGGCAGTTAAACACCAGAAATAATAGTAGTTAATGCAAGTAAAACGATGCGGAGCAAATAATCATGGCTTGGAATGAATCAGGCGGTGGAGATAAGGACCCTTGGGGCAATCGTGGAGATCAAGGTCCGCCAGACCTAGACGAAGCGATACGTAAATTACAGGGCCAGCTATCCGGCTTATTCGGTGGTGGCAAAGGCACCACTGGCGGCGGTGGCGGTGGCGGTATATCTGCAGGCTCAATCAGCCTGCTGCTTATTGTGCTTGCTGGTCTTTATGTGTTCAGCGGCGTTTACCAAGTGGACGAACAGGAACGTGGCGTAGTCTTTCGTTTCGGTAAGTTGATGGACCAAGAGGTCACGCCAGGACTGCATTGGAACCCGCCTTTGATCGACCAAGTTCAATTGGTTAACGTGACTCAGGTGCAATCGCACAGTCACCAAGCGTCTATGCTGACCAAGGACGAAAACATTGTTGATATCAGCCTGACAGTGCAATGGGTTATTGCCAGTGCAGCTGACTATTTGATCAATGTTCGCGACCCGAAGAAGAGTTTGGACCAAGCGACAGAAAGTGCGCTGCGTCACGTAGCTGGCTCTTCAACTATGGACCAGGTCATTACTGATGGTCGTGAAGCCATAGCGATAGAAGTACAAGAACGTCTGCGCACTTACCTTAAGTCCTACGGGACCGGCATTGACATCACCAAGGTCAACATTGACCGAAGTGCGCCGCCCGTACAGGTGCAAGACGCATTTAACGATGTGCAAAAAGCCAAAGAGGATCAGCAAAAGTTTATTAACCAAGCGACCGCTTATTCTCAGCAAGTAGTGCCTGAGGCGCGTGGTAAAGCCCAGCGCCAGCTTGAAGAGGCTCAAGCCTACAGAGACCGTGTGATTGCGCGCTCTGAAGGTGAGGCCGAACGCTTTGAGAAACTGCTTAATGAGTACTCACTAGCAAAGCAAGTGACCAGAGACCGTCTATATATAGACGCACTAGAAAACGTTTTTAAGAACGCCAGCAAAGTGATGGTAGATGTGGAAGGGGGCAATAACATGATGTATTTGCCGCTCGACAAACTGACTCAGCAAAGCGGCAGCAATGCCTCTAATGTAGACGTTACTGCGTTGCGCCGTGAAATGGAGCAGCTTCGCCGCGATGTAAGCAGTAGTCGAACAAACATAAACAACCGCAACAGAAGTAATTAGGAGAATTTGAGATGCCTACAAAAACCTTATTATTCGTAGTTTTAGTTCTGTTGGGTGTTGGGCTGTTTAACCAGACTGCATACAGAGTTTTAGAAACCGAAAAAGCCATCTTGTTAGAGTTTGGTAATTTAGTTGACGCCTCCATTGAGCCAGGCCTGCACTTCAAACTGCCAGTGGCAGAAGAGGTGAAGAAGTTCGACGCACGCGTGTTAACACTAGATTCTAAAGGTGAGACCTATTACACCATAGAGAAGAAGCCGCTAATCGTAGATTCCTTTGTGAAGTGGCGTGTGGCCGACATTGAGAAGTTTTACACCGGTACCTCATTTGATGAACGTCGTGCCGAGCGTTTGTTGCAAGAGCGTACTAATGAAGGTCTGCGTAACCAGATCAGTAGACGCGATATGCATGAGGTGATTTCTGGTCAGCGTGATGAACTGATGAATGATCTGAGAAAAGACCTCGACCGCGTTATGCGTGAGTCTGTGGGTGTCGAGGTAGTAGATGTTCGCGTAAAGAAAATCGACTTACCCTCTGAAGTATCTAGCACAGTTTATGAGCGTATGAACTCAGAGCGAGAGATTGAAGCACGTCAATACAGAGCGGAAGGGCAAGAAAAAGCGCTGGCTATTCGCGCTAAAGCAGATCGCGACGCAGTTGTTTTAGAGGCGGAAGCTTATAGAGAAAGTGAACAATTGCGCGGTGATGGTGATGCAAAAGCAGCAAATGTTTACGCAAGTGCATATAATAAGGACCCTGAGTTCTACAGCTTTTATCGCAGCATCAATGCATATAGTGAAGTATTCAATAATAAGAGCGATTTGCTTGTACTTGATCCAAGCAGTGACTTCTTCAAATACCTACAAAGTGGCGACGGTAAAAACCGCTAGCCCGTAAATTTAAGAAATAGATGAGTACACATTGGCGTCTACCTCGAGGGGTAGACGAACTTCTACCGCCTCGCGCATGGGATTTAGAGATCTTACGGAGGCGCGTACTCGACGTCTTTGTAGCATGGGGTTTCGACTATGTGGATCCGCCACTGATCGAATACCTAGATGCACTGCTTGTTGGCAGTGGTGAGGACCTAGATCTGCAAACACTGAAGGTTGTAGATCAGGTCAGCGGTCGTCAGCTTGGCGTCCGTGCAGATATGACCTCCCAAGCTTTACGTATAGACGCACACAGCATTATTACTGACGGCGTGCAGCGCCTTTGCTATGCCGGTCCCGTGGTTTTTGCCAGTCCCCAAAATTCTCAAGATTCTAGAGTGCCCCTCAAAGCGGGCGCGGAAATTTTTGGCGCACCCAGTTTGGCGGCAGATGCCGAGGTGATCGCGCTGATGTTGGAAGTGATGCGTATCGCAGAAATTCAGCAACCGGTTTTGTTGTTGGGTCACATGGGTATTTACCGGAATTTGGTTGCTGACCTTATCGACGCCAAAATCCTCCGCAGTGAAGATCAACAAGAACTCTTCAAACGCATTCAGCGTAAAGGTGAGTCAGATATCCTTAATCTGTTGGGTAATTCCAAGCAGGCGCAAATGATGGCCGCGCTGCCCAATCTTATGGGCGATGCCAGTGCCCTTGACGAAGCTCGACGGGTATTGGCTAAAGCATCTACCCCGGTGCACGAAGCATTAGATGAGCTGGCTACGCTCGCAAACATCATCACCATTCATCAAGCTGATGTAGATCTGAGAATTGATGTCTCTGAATTATCCGGTTATGGCTATCACAACGGCCCGGTTTTCGCGGTATATCATCCCCAGCACGGCCAGGCGTTAGCCCAAGGCGGGCGCTATGATGGTGTGGGTAAAGTATTTGGTAGGGCTAGACCTGCCACTGGTTTCGACCTCAGCTTAAAGCAATTGCTGGGCGCTAACTCTACGCCGGAGCCCGTATATTTTGCGCCCCATGTTGGAGAAGAGGAGCGTACTGGGTTGCTTGTGGCCGTCGCGCAGCTTCGAGAGCAAGGTCTCCGAGTGGTGGTGGCTTTGTCCGTAGATGAAGTGCCGCCGAGCAACTGCGCAGGTCGGTTAGAAAATCAATCCGGTCACTGGCAAGTGGTCACATAAAGCTGAGTAACACTCAGAGCATAATTAAGGTGAAAGAATGGGACGTAATGTAGTCGTCATCGGCACTCAATGGGGTGACGAAGGCAAGGGCAAGGTAGTAGATCTGCTTACTGATGAAGTTAGCGCCGTGGTGCGATTTCAAGGGGGGCATAATGCCGGACATACGCTGGTAATCGACGGTGAAACTACAGTATTACATGTCATTCCTTCTGGGATATTGCATGAAAATGTGCAGTGCGTAATTGGTAATGGCGTTGTTTTAGAGCCACACGAGTTGCTCAAAGAAATCAAAATGCTAGAAGCCAAGGGCGTGCCTGTTCGGCAACGTCTGAAAATTTCGCCAGCTTGCCCGTTGATTTTGCCCCATCATATTGAGTTAGATCTGGCCCGGGAAGAGGCGCGTGGTGCGAAGAAAATTGGCACCACAGGCCGAGGTATCGGCCCGGCCTACGAAGATAAAGTGGCGCGTCGTGGGCTGCGTTTAGGTGACATGTTTTATTGGCAGAACTTTGCTGACAAGCTTGCTGAGGTGACCGAATACCACAATTTTATGTTGACCAACTACTACAAAAAGCCCGCTGTAGATTTTGTCAAGACGTTAGATGACTGCGCTAAAGTGGCAGAAGAAATCAAAGCAATGGCAGCCGACGTAGTGCCACTTCTCCACGACATGCGTGAGGCAGGCAAAAACATTCTGTTTGAAGGTGCGCAAGGCGCCATGCTGGATGTGGATTTAGGCACTTACCCGTATGTAACCTCCTCCAATACCACCGCTGGCGGCACGGCCGTAGGTACTGGGTTTGGGCCAGCTTATTTAGATTATGTTTTAGGTATTACCAAAGCCTACACCACTCGTGTAGGTTCTGGGCCGTTCCCAACGGAATTGTTTGATGAAGTGGGCGAAGGCCTCGCAAAGCGCGGTCATGAGTTTGGTTCTACCACGGGTAGACCTAGGCGCTGTGGTTGGTTCGACGCAGTAGCTCTGCGCCAAGCAGTTAGAATTAACAGTATCTCTGGTATTTGCCTAACCAAATTAGATGTTTTGGACGGGGTGGAAACAATCAAAATTTGCGTTGGTTATTCAGGCGCAGATGCAGATGGTAGCCCAAGCTTTGGGAGTCAATACTACGAAGGCCTAGAGCCGGTATACGAAGAGGTACCTGGTTGGAAAGAATCAACGCTCGGTGTTACCGACTTTGACAAATTGCCTGCTGAAGCGAAGCACTATATTCGCATTGTGGAAGAGGCCATTGGCGCGCCGGTAGATATTGTTTCCACCGGGCCGAATCGCCATGAAACTATTGTCCTAAGAAGCCCGTTTGATACTTAAGTGAGCAAAGACAGTGGCATTGGTCGCTCGGTCAATGCCGCTTTAAGACAAGACGCTAGATTTCAGGTTTGGAAGAAAGTCGTTTTCCTTCAGCCTCAACTGAATGCGCCAACTGAGGATACAAAATAATGGATTCCAAGTTATTAGAACTGCTAGTTTGCCCAGTGAGCAAAACATCTTTGGTCTATATGCGCGAGCAACAAGAGTTGTGGTGTCGCGTGAGTAGATTGGCGTACCCAATAAACGACGATATCCCCTCTTTACTGCCTGACGAAGCGCGCGCGTTAACGGATGCAGATCTAGAGCACCTATAACTGCGCTTTTTGCCTATCTCAATCGTTCCTAATTGGCTTTGAGCGGCGCTGATGGTCGTTGATTGATGCTGCAAATGGGGTAGCATGTGACGAATTGCGACGATAGGTACTCAGTGGCATAGCACTTTTTAGTGCAGGGCTGATTAGGAAAATGTAACCGAGAGGTCGGAATTATCAACTTCTTCGTTCACACTGATTTGACCTACAAGGCCGTAGCCTAACTTCAATACATTCATTCTAGGAAATTTGATGAGCACAATGAAGCTTGTACCTGTTCTTGATATGCCTGATGTTGCGAATAAAGCGCTCACTAAGGCACAAAAGACATTAGATTGGGTTGGCATGAGTAATGTCCACCAACCCCTCCGTATTAAAGACGGCGAGGAGAACAAAGAAGTTCACGCTAGCATTCAGGTTTACGTAAACCTAGCGGACCCTCTGGCGAAGGGCATTCACATGTCGCGCCTGTATTTGCTCTTAGACCAGCACGCTACTTCTAATCCGTTGACTGCGTCTGGCCTGAAGACACTACTGGGCTCTATTCTAGAGTCGCACAGTGATTTAAGTACTAATGCATTCGTACAGTTCGAGTTTGATCACTTCATCCGTCGCCCGGCTTTGCTCAGCGATAATGTCGGTTGGGCATCCTACCCCGTAATGGTTAAAGGCACCCTGATCAATGGCGAAATAGCCATTGAACTCTCGGTAGCTGTGCAATATTCGTCTACTTGCCCTTGTTCTGCCGCGCTTGCGCGACAGCTCATTCAAGAGCAGTTTACAAAAGATTTCGGCGCCCAAGGCGATGTCAAAATCAGTGATGTACATGCGTGGATAGGCACTGAAGAAGGTATTTTGGCTACGCCTCACAGCCAGCGCAGCACTGCCAAGGCTTTGGTTCGCTTAGACGATTCACATGATGACTTGCCCATTACGGTATTGGTAGATCAGCTTGAAGGCGCACTTAAAACGCCGGTACAAAGCGCAGTGAAGCGAGAAGACGAGCAGGAATTTGCTCGACTCAATGGTAAAAACCCAATGTTTGTCGAAGATGCGGGCCGAAGGCTGAAAACAGCATTAGACGATGATACTCGCTGGGAAGATTTTTGGGTGCGCGTAGAGCACCATGAAAGTCTGCATGCACATGATGCAGTGGGCGTGTTCACCAAAGGCGAAGAGGAAGGTTACCAACCTATTCCTTAGTGTGCCTGTTGGACCCGTCGATTATGGCAGGTCCATAGAGCAACCAGTGAGAGCAACCAGTGAGAGCGGCCCGGTCGTAGCCGCTGACCTTGCGTTTTCCCAGACCAACCGTTTGGGGCGCTTAGAGAGCGCAATGGGTATACACGTAGCGTTATTTTGTGAGTGAGCGTACAGCGCTTAATCTATCGTAAATTCCTCATCAACTGCCGAGCGGCGCGCCCGCTCACGGCCCTGATATCAGCTTTCGCTGACCGATTTAAGCGTATTCATAGCTTCTACAAATTCTTTAGCACTGGTGCTGATGGCTTCAATGCTTTTGCCTGACTGGTAGAGTGCGCCACCAATACCAAAACCGCTTGCGCCCGCCAGCCAATAGTCGCGCATGTTGTCGGTGGAGATGCCGCCAACAGGCAATATGTCCAAGTTTTTCGGTACTACCGCGCGCCAGCTTTTAATGATTTGCGGGGTCAGCATTTCTGCTGGAAACGCCTTCACCCCGTTTGCACCTGCGTCCAAGGCAGTAAATACTTCAGACGGTGTTGCCGCGCCCGGTACACAACTCATTTCCAGTGCAACCGCAGACTTTATAATCGCCGCATTGGTGTTGGGTGAAACAATCAGGCGACCTTTTGCGGCGGCAACGTCTTTTACTTGTTCGGCATTGAGTACGGTTCCCGCGCCCACCAACATTTGTGTACCGAATTTTTCCGCAATCAACTTGATGCTGTCAAAAGGATCAGGGGAGTTAAGCGGCACTTCCACAATCCGAATGCCTGCATCAAGCAGGCACGCGACTACGTCTAAAGACTCAGCGGGAGTAATGCCACGCAAAATAGCCACCAACGGCATCTGTTCTAGGTAATGTGAGAGTGGACGGTTCATCAATGAATTATGCCTGCGGGTTAAGGTATTGCGCGACTGCTAGTGCGCCAGCAATAGTCGCCTCTTCTGCGTCAATTGTGAAGGCGCAATGCCCAAGGTGTTCTATTGCTGACAGGTACCGTTGGGACAACTTATCCGCGCCAACAATGGCTACATGGATTGGCTTATTGTTCTCGGTTGATTCGCTCAACATGGATCTAATCTCGCTGCCAATTAATAATCCAGACAAATAAGCCTCGCCGTCATCATTTGTGTGCGCGCCTGACAGTTGTAGCGAGCGCACGGTGAACAGCTGGTGCATGATCCCGCCTTGGCTGGCGCTGTTGTCCAAGCCCGTAAGAAACGCTTGTGCTTGCCAGGGACCCTGTTGGGTAATTGAGTTAGACAGCAGTGACTGATCAGCTAACAGGTTAAAAATCTCGCCTGTCATAGAAGTAGAGAACTGCGCCAGGGCACCTTGGGTGTTATTGGCCAAATTTATCCATTTGTTGTGGGTGCCGGGAAAACAAATCACTTCAGGGGGCGGCAAGTCTTGCGCCTCAATTATGTGTGTCGCGCCAAAGTACTGCACTTCTTCGCCGCGCATAACATCAAAATGACCACTTATGCCAAGCCCTGATAAACCAGGAATGATCCAAGTGTTGCTGTTGTTGAAATCGTCTATTTGGTGAGCGTTGTGGGCGAGTGTTTGTACCTTCGCGGGGCAGGGAACGTGCGGGACTTCAACCCACCCACTGGGGCTACTGACCATGCCGCTTAGTAGTATTGGTATAGGAGGGCGCGACTGTAGCCAATGGCCGATATGTTGTTTTAAAACGCCGGGATAGTCCCCCTGAATGCTCGACAACCCGTCAGTTGTTGCTACTTTGTCTCGGCATGTCCCGTAGTGATCAACGTCTCTTTCAACCAGGTAGGCGCGGAAGTTGGTAGTACCCCAATCCACAACGATAAGTGGTGACACGTCAGTTTCAGATTTCATCATTGCACTCGGACTAGTTTTACAGCTTGTGCCTAGTCTACCGAGAATTTTGCTAGGGCGCTTAGAGTGTGAAAAGGAGGGGCAGGGTTTCCTAAGCTTCTAAGCTTTTAAGGCAAGAGCGGAGCGCTAGGTTGCACGGTTCCGGGGCGGGTTAGAGATAGCTTGGCAGTAGCTGCCTGTGTTGCTGAAAAGGCACTAACCAAGCGCGCGTGCCTTCCCAATGTGGTAGATGTGTGGCTTAAGGTAAATTATCCAAGTCCAAACCGTCTGCCACGGCCACTGATCTCAATGCGCTCTCAAAAATGGTCCTAGCTCTAGCAGACATCTCAGCAAGCTGGGCGTGCAATGCCTTTTCCTTGGGATCATCGTCCTTACATTGCAGGCAGTATTTTTCAAAGCCGCTAATGTCTATGAGTAGCTTGGCGATGTGGTTTGGGCATTCGCAGTGCAAACTGGGCATCATGTTCGCGATGCTGGAGAGTTGCTCAGGGTTAAATGCACTGACACCAATTTGCACCGGCTCAGATGCCACGTCTAGAGACTTTGTGCTCATCATCGTGCGCAGATGCTCAGGGGTAATTGGCGATCTAAGCGCCTGGATGCCGTGGCTGGCCAACAACTGTTCAATGCGCCTTGGCGCAAAGGCGTAAACAATAATCACCCGTTGATAGGAGCCGTTTCTCAGCTTGATTAACGACTCAACCGTGGTGTCCGGAAGGGTGTCGCTTTCAACCAACAGCGCTTTGTGGTGTCGGGAAGGTTTGTTACCCCGGTCCAACCAACTCTCCAGTGTTTGTGGAAATAAACTGAAGCTTTGACAAATTTCTGGCTGAGCACGTTCAAACAGCGGCGCTAGGTTTAGGCCAACTACATCAACGCCGTCTTCCAACGTTTCCGAGCGGCTTCGGTCGTGACGCAAGCTGAGGTTCTCCAAGCCATCAGTACCAAGTCTCGCAAGTTCGCCTAAAGCATGGCCTTCGGACATCAGTCTTTTGACAAGCAACAATCGATGCACGTGGCTGTTGTTGTAGAAGCGTCTGCCCGAGTCACTGCGTTCAGGAACAACAATTGAGTGCCTGCTCTCCCACTTTCTGAGGGTGTGCGAGGGAACGCCTGTAAGATTTGCCACTGCGCCTATCGTAAGTCTGTCCATGTTGTCCGTGCCTATTCTGCGTGCGGGTGCTGTGTTGTTTGCTCCGCACTTGGTTTGTCAATTTAATGTCTAACAGTAACTGCCTATCGGTTAACGATGCAAACCCAAGGGTTGCGAAGTGGTGTCTAGGTGCCTGTCGTTGCTTAACACTGTCAATGCACTGTTCATCTACTGCTGTACAAATACTGACCGAAGTCGATGTGTTTTGACTAAGCTTTTGAAGTCTTTGGAATCTAGGGTTGTTAAAACTAAGCCGTTGGGATCCATGCGTTACACCAGCCCGGGCCGGCAACCAGCTTATTGGGAATGGCCGAACACCCACCAAGCGCGTCAGTTTTCGCACTGTACAATCGACAGTTAGAGCAAAACTGAGTGGCTCCGCTTGCACCTGCTCGCTTGGGGTATTTCGCAACATCAACGGTAGTTGCGTCCTTTTTGTAGCCCAGGGCAATAGCAATGCCGTCCGTCTCTTGAAGAATAGGGGCAGTTGGCTCAGCGCGAGTCACAACAGGAATCAGTGCTGTGGCCCAAAGCGCCGCACCAGTGGCTAGGAAGTCTCTGCGATTTATCTTGCTCATTTGCTTTTCCGTATTAAAAATGTCTAATTTACAGCGTGCATCATTACCTTTTGGTAACTTAATGTCAAATTAAAGTTGGACAAATATAGATATATCTGAGAATAATGCGCTCAGACAGACCGGCGCGACTGATTTGTCCATGTTTTGTAGGCGAATGATGCCTCAATTGAATAGTTGTTTTAATACGCGATCGTTTGGGAGAAGGTGAATGAATGTTCTTATTGTTGGCGCTGCGGGCGCAATAGGCGCTGCTCTTTTGGAGCGGTACCTGCAAAATCCTGAGATTGAGCGGATTGTTGCGACACACCACCTACCCAAGCGCAGTGCACATGACAAGTTACAGTGGCTGGCCTGCGACTTGCGCGATGAGCAGGCAATCGCAGCTTGCGCCGAGCAAATTGCCGCAATGGAGTTGCCGATTCATCGGTGGGTGTGCGCCAGCGGGTATCTACAAGGCCCCTTGGGAGGACCAGAAAAGTCCATGCGCAACATTCGTAGTGCCAAGCTCCATGATGACTTTGCGGTAAATACCATTGGGCCGGTTTTGTTGTTTTCGGCAATGGCGAACAAGCTAAAGCTAGTGCCTGGCTTCAAGGCAGCGTTTCTTTCGGCTCAGGTGGGCAGCATTGAGGACAACCAATTGGGTGGGTGGTTTGGTTATCGTATGTCTAAGGCAGCGCTAAATATGGGTATTCGCTGTTTAGCCATTGAAGCGGGCCGCTGGCGTAATGAGCCAACTATTGTGGCCATTCACCCGGGCACAACGGTAAGTAATTTGTCCAAGGATTTTGTCAAACAACGCAAGGCACCGCTGCAAACAGCGGCGCACTGTGCGGAAAAATTAGACCACCTTATTGAACAACTGTCGGCAGAAGGCACGGGACAATTTTACCGTTTAGACGGCAGCCAACTGCCTTGGTAGAGGGATAATGCGCGCCACCGCCAACGTGTCGCGATTGCCATTTAGCCTCTGGTGTCAGATTTCCGCGCTACATTTCCGAGCCACAAAGAGGTACCAAGATCTCGTTCTTGCGCAAAAACCAAGGCGTGAATGGGGCGTTGTGGCGCGCCCATCTTGGCTCGCCACAAGACCTGTAGCTGCCGCTCGCAAGGGCCTGCTTCATTAAAGCCTCGTGCTGTAGGTATCGCTTTTTGCTCCAACCGCCACTGTATTCCATGGCTGCCATAACTATTTCAGGTTGGCTGCTCACTTCTACGACCGCGGACGCGGGCACGGGTAAACTCTCGAGGTCGTACTCTCTGGGCATGACAAATGAGATCAACCATTCGTTGGCGTCGCTGGTTTGAATGACCGGCGCTGTCATAGCAATTTTTGCATCGCTCGTGTTCTCGCCCGTAATAAATTTAAACAGCGGACGAAATGCTTTGGAGCCTGCCTCTTCAAAATCCCCTGCTACTCGGACAGATGCCAGCAAGTGTGGCTCATATTTGCGGATCTCAATGTCGCCGTCGCTGGCCACTACAGAATAGCCAAGAGACTCAATACTTTGGGCTGAGACACTCAGCGTTATACAAACCATGCTCAATATCGTTGTGACTAGATGTTTCATATTCATAACCTTTTATAGAAAGCTAAGTACAACAACAGCGTGGCGAAGCCTGTGTGAAAGGCCGGTGAGCGCCGAGTGAGTGCAAGGTAGGAATGTCGCTGAGCGGTTTAAAGCGCGTCCGCATTGATCCCGCAAAAGCCAAGGGTTTCTCTCGCCGCCATTCTCATACCAGCAGAGGCAAATACTGCGGACCAAGAGTTGCCCTCACTGTCTGTGGTCGCAACGCTTATGTTCTTCGCCTTCAGCATTTTTCCGATCAAATCAAGTCGCGTCATAGTGACTCTGCTTGGGCCAACACAGTCATCGCTGTCGCAGCGCACTTTGCTGGTAAAGCGGCCTGCGGGCAGCCAGCTATTCTCCCCCTCAACGCCCGCGAACCAGGACATTAGCAAAGTTGGTTCTTGATCAAGTTGCAGGTGGATGGGGTGAATGGTGTTACCAATGAACTTGTTCCAGCGGACGAAGGCACCAAAATTGCCTTGGCCTTGTATACAGTAGAGCACCAACCTAGGGGCGCCGAAGTAAAATTGCTCTGAACTGTTTGCATCAAGGGATGCGTAGCGCTCAGAGGTAGTGGCGCCGGAATAGAAATCCCAGTTGCCAGTTTTGTCGTCCGCTTGAACGCCAGTTATAGAAAGTAATCCCGCTATGAGTAAGGTCCATTTCCACATATTCCGCTCGTATTTTTATTCTTATTGGTGTGCTTAATGTTGTTGGTCAATGTGGCAAAAAAATAAGAAATACTCAATGCCCGCCAAAGTGTTTCCCTCGAAGTTAATTGCTCCAACGCATTAAAACGGTGCGGGCAAATTGCCTAAAGCGCAATTTTAGTGCGCAAAAGTGCCAAAACAGGCGATTTTGAGCCATTTTGAGCGGCCTAATTATTGCATTACTAAGTCGTGCACTCAGCAGTACCGAGTGCCAAATCATTGTCGCCACAAGAGCGGTAAGTGAATAAATAGGCTGAGATTTCAGCCACTGACGCCCAGATGGAGTAGTAAGCATCTGGGTTTTTTTTGCCTTCCTTTTCTGCCCGCCTCTTTTACCCCCTAATTTGTCCGCCGCCCTGCATTATTTTTTCTGTGACGAGGAAGAATCCAAAAGCAACGTGTCTAGGCTTATTGGCAATTACAACAGGCCACAAAGAATAGAACACTAACGAACGGGTAAAACAGCAATTGTTTTTCCAAAAGCGCAACAGTGATCACAAAGATTGCCTAGTTTTCACAAAAAAACACCGTTTGTTCTCGCCACCCTTCCGCTTGTCTGACAGTGGTTTCCCTCCCTGCAATCTGCTTCCTATAACTTATGACGTTGGTTAGGGCGTTGCACACCTGTAGCCACCTGACTGACTGCACACTCATTCCACGGAGGGAAATACAGATGAATCAGTGCTTAAAGTACGCCTTAACTGTAGTTGTTGCTGCGGCTGCAATGGTGGCGTATCAATACGAAGGAAAGCCAGAGCAAGTAGGACTGGCACAGCAGGCACCCAGTCAGGTACCTGAAATCACGAGCGACAAAACTGTTTTAGGATCGCTGCCAACAAGTGCTGCTCAAGCGCAAAAAGCGAAGCGACGATGGATTGCTGAATATAGCGCAGCGCTTGCAGAGGAATCTCTAGCGTTAGGACAAGACGATATACGAAGTTACGAGGCCGTGAATGTAACGTTCTACAACCCCTCAACCACTGTATGTGAAACGACGGATGTTGTTACCGAGGAAGGAGAGCTGATAGCTAAAGAAGTTTGCAGGGATGAGTACAAGCTTCCACGTCACCCTTATTACGCATTAGATAATGAAGCGTTAGATACTCTTTCCTACGGCGAGCCGTTAGCAGCGCAGATTTTAGCGGAACGAATAAGTGCAGCGGAGCCAGAGGCTGCTTTAAAGCTACTTTTGCACGCGGCCGCCACCTCTGAAAAGTATGGCCCCCTTACTTTTGCTGCTCACCGTACTTTCCGTTTGTACGATCCCATACGAGAAATTAATCAAGAGGATGTTGCGATGCACATTGCTCTTATTGATGTCGCTCTCGCAATGGGCGCTGATCCAAATACAGTTTCAGCACTGAAAGTGCCTGATGGATTCGTGCCAGACAAGGCTCGTGTTCAGAAACTTGTTGCGGAATTGAAAGCCTCAATTGCTCAAACGCAAATAGCTGTGACGGGTAGTTCAAGCCTGAAGGAGCGATTTGATGTTTAAGCTTTTATCAGTTTTGCTTCTAGCCCTAGCTTCTGCTCAAGCCTTTGCGACTCAGCCGTTTTATTGCTCAGGCTGCGGAAACCCTTATTCAGATGCTGGTAGGCAGACGTATGCTAACTATGCTCACAACTTAGCTTGGGGTAGAAATCCAGTAGGTTTAGACGCTACCGCTCCTAGAACCGAAAATGTTGGTGCTTTCGATGTTAGAATCACCAACCCCCAAGGTCATACTGTAGTGTACGATATAGGCCAAGCCTTAGTAGAATTGTGCAAAAGGCCTTTTATTTTGGCAGCGGTACGATAGACAGCCTAACACTTGTTCTCCCTGATAATCAGGTCAAAACGGTGCGGGTGGTTTATATGCCAGGAACGGATTACGTTATCCATGCATCTGATGGTTCTTCCTCCATTGATGCTATAGCAAATGCGCAACGGGCCAGAGCCGCCGCGCACCTTGCAAGTATAGGTTGGAAGCCCCCTAGTAGGTTTGATGGACGACGACTTAGAAATAGAGATTTCGCGACTAGCATTAACATTGGCAGACATTATGTTGAAACTTATAGCGGCGGTTGCTACCGGACCTGTGGCGGTGGGACTTCTGGTGGTTGGAGAAACTCAGATTAATCTCGCATATCAGTAACTCTAGCCCACCTCGGTGGGCTTTTTTGTACTTGCTGCCTGCGGCGGGGAGCTAATCAACGCCATAGATTTGCTCTGAGGCGCAAAAGGCTAGTTTTTCATGGTTTGTCAACTTTTAGTCCTGGCTTAACGTTGCAGCCAACTGCTTCAGTCCACAAACGCATCATGGTCTTTATAGCCCAGAATTGATGTTTTTGCTGTACAGCTACAGCATCATCCACGGGTAAACATACAATTCCGTCATCTATGCCCTTAAGCATTACTTTCTTCAAGATCTTGTCTTCTAAACTCTGACCTTGGTGAGTCCAGTCTGTAAACAAATTGAGTATTGGATAAAGTGCCCATGTAGCAGCTTCAAGTGTATTGAACTCATTAACACTAATGCCTAGCTTTCTGCACGAACCCTCAGCTTTGTGTCGTGAGTCGGAGCCTATGGCTCTGACAATGAAGGCCTTGATCTTCTCTCTATCAAAGATCCTGCTACGCATTGCTATGTTTTCATATGGGTCATCACCTGCATCCTCGCCATGTAAAACAGCTAATTGAAGTCGCAGTTGATTGGCGCTGAAATCTACTTCGCTCAACGGCTCACCATCAATTAAGGAGTGCTTCCTGATGTCTATTTTCCTGCTAGGTAAGTTTTGATATGGCGTATACAAACGTCCACCATGGAAGGAATCTGTGCTGTAAATCAATCTAACTGGCGCTTTAGCTCCCCAGTCATGACCCTTCAGAAAGTTATTTATCTTAGCTAGCTCAGCTTCTTCCATTAGCTCTGTAGTACCTCTGATCCGTAGCCACATTTCGCAGGGTCTTTTGACTACCACATAGGGTTGCTTAGTTCTTTCAGCATCTGAAGGCATCCCCCTTAGCTTAGCGACATTTTACCAATCCACCAGGCTCCGCAGCAGTATGTAACGATCCTTTGCACGCCGGCCCTTGTCTTAGGGCTTTCTCTACAGCTATGGCGCGCTCAGTTTCGCTATAGGCGTTAGGGTCGCTAGTTTTTAAGGTCGTAATGTGAAGGCCATACCACTTGGCAGCTTTAGCTAATGCTGTATGCTTCTGCTCGTCTGAGCAAGCATCGTTGATCTCTGGGAATTCGCTGCTGTATTGCGTTGGCAAGTAAGGATAAGTGGCTGCAAAGCCGGTAGGGTAGCGGCTGAGGTAGCGATAGGTGCCATTAGTTCTCTGGTTAAGGAATCGCACTTGTGGCCAACCACACTGTTTCTGGATTGCTAGAAAGACGATATGTTGACAAGACCTGCTGGGATCTTGCTAGAAAGCCTATGTTTGGTAGGGCTTTAGTCGTTATTCGTGGTGCCCAGAAGAGGACTTGAACCTCCACGGCCTTACGGCCACTAGCACCTGAAGCTAGCGTGTCTACCAATTTCACCACCTGGGCATGTGCGGTCTGATAAGGCCGCGGACTTTACTTAAAACTAATAGAAGGTGTCAAACTTGTCGAAGTCTAATGATACGAATACTTCGGCTGGAAGTTCTCAGCAACGCGTCTTGAATGCCCGGCGAGTAATCGACCTTTTAGTTGAGCACCCGGTGCCCATTACTTGGCAGCAAATGGTCGAGATACTTGATGTGCCAAAACCCCACGGCGTAAAGCGCGTGCGGCAAATACTGCGTGGTTTGGTTCGGCTTGGCGAAATTGTTGCCAACGAGAATCGCGAATACCTACTCTCGCCGGCAAAAGCTCGGAAAAGAAATAAAACACCTGCTCAAGACGCAGACTCGGCAGTGAGTGAAACCTTAGAAAGTACAGCACCAGATCAACCAGCCACCGTTGTGTCTGCGCCAACTGCGGGTGCATTGACCGGCCTGGTAACGGGCCTTGGGCCGCGCCTATTTGTTGATGGCATTGCCCTTGCTAAGCCAGAGCGCGGTGCGCTTTCTGGACGACCCAGCGATGAGATCGAATATAAAGTGGTTGATGAACAAGCAGTGGTCACCCGCATATTGAAATACAGCCCCCGTCCGGTGGTGGGCGTACTTAACCTCAAGGGTAAGTTCCCTCAGGTAGATCCGCTGGGCCGCGGCTTTAGCGGCCGCGTTAGGTTGGATGCCAAGCCAGACACTGCCGGTCACGGCGACACGGTTCGCGTGCAAATTCTTGATCAAGATCGTAACGGTCTGTTCGGTGCATTGGTCGATGTTTTAAAGTCCGACTCCGTTATTGAGCAGGCCATTAGCTCCACTATAGAAAGTTTGGATATTCCTACCGAGTGGCCTGACGCCGTTGGGCGTGCAGTCGCTCGCCTGCCTAAGTCTGTGCAGTTGGGACAGCATCCCGATCGTGTTGATTTAACCCAAACACCCTTGGTGACCATTGATGGCGAAACAGCAAAAGATTTTGACGACGCGGTTTATGCCAAGTCGCTCGGTGGGCGCAAAGGCTGGCAGGTTATTGTGGCCATTGCCGATGTGGCGAATTACGTAAAACCAAATTCTGCCTTAGACAATGAGGCGCAAAATAGAACCACCTCGGTTTACTTGCCCAGCTTTGTGGTGCCTATGTTGCCAGAAGGCTTATCCAACGAATTGTGCTCGCTAAAGCCAGATGTTTACCGTTTGGCGTTGGTGTGCGAAATGCAAGTGTCGGTCAAAGGTGTGGTTCGCGAGCACAAGTTTTATGAAGCGGTCATTCGTTCTCATGGCCGACTCACCTATGAACAAGTGCAGGCGCACTTAGATAACGATGAAGCCCTGCCTTGTAATAAAGAAGATATGCCGGGTGTGCTGACATCCGTTGCCGCGCTCAAGCAGGTATTTTTGGCCTTTAGTCAGGCCAAGGATGATCGCGGCGGACTAGACTTTAATAGCCGTGAGGGCGTGATTGAAATTGAGCACGGTCATGTAACCGGTGTTGCCAGCGTGCCTCGGCTCATGGCTCATCAGATTATTGAAGAGGCCATGATTAATGCCAATGTATGTGCCGCAGCATTTATTGAGGAAAACGAAAGCAGATCGTTGTACCGGGTTCACGATAGACCAGACTCCCTAAAATTGGAGGAGCTTCGCCAAGACCTAATGTCTATTGGACTGAGCATTCCGCAAGGCGTGCCTAGTTCACTGATTTACAAAACGCTGCTCGGCGAAATGGCAGAAAAGCCCAATGGCTGGCTTTACCAGCAATTGGTCCTGCGCAGCATGAAGCAAGCTGTTTATACGCCAGAAAATAAAGGCCACTTTGGTCTGGGTTTAGAGCGCTACATGCACTTCACAAGCCCAATCCGGCGCTATCCAGATTTGTTGGTGCACCGAGCGATTAAGGCCACGTTACAAGTGGATAAAAACCGCAGTAAGTGGGTGCCAGACGACGAGAAGTTGGCGGCCCTTGGTGAGGTCTGTTCCAATAACGAGCGCCGCGCAGAATCTGCAGGCTGGACCGTTGAAGCCTGGCTCAAGTGCGAGCTGTTGCGTCAGCACGTGGGTGAGACAGTGAGCGGCACCATTGCCACAGTCACCGAGTTTGGCCTGTTTATTGAGATGGAAGACTATTATGTGCAAGGTCTTTTGCATATTTCAGATCTAGGATCCGACTACTTCCGTTACGACCGACGCAACCAATGTCTGTACGGAGAGCGTAACGGCAAGCGCTTCACCCTAGGTGATGAAATAGAAGTAGTGGTGGTTAATGTAGAGCCGCCCCAAGGGAAAATTGAGCTGCGCCTTCCACCCAATGCAGGGAGCGGCAATGATCGACGTAAAGTTAAGAGCCGAAGGAAAAACAGCCTTGAGCGTTCTGAGAGTAAAAACAGCCCTGAGCAAAAAAGCCCAGAAGAGGCAGTCTTAGATGCCAACGACCCGTGGGCAGCCAGCAAGCGCAAGATCAAAGCGAAAGCCGAAGCAGCGCCTACTGAGACTGGCCCAGAAGACAGCACTTCAGGTAGCAGGGAAAGCCGGCGCAGGCGTAGGGTTGAAGCGGCCACCCTAGAAACAGAAAACCCTGCTGTGGAATCTAGCCCCACTAAGAAGCCAAAGAAAAAGAAGAAGGGCAAAAGCAACGCCGATGTGGGCAAGAAAAAAGTAAAGAAAAAGGTCAGGGCAAAGCCCCGCAGCAAGTTTGCAGATAAAAGTTAAAGCCTGTTTGGTTAGCGAGTAATACCGACCAACCGTTGGATAATCTGCCAGCACGCGCTTGGTCAGTTTTAGCCCAACGATCAAAGACCTAAAAGTTATAAAAGTAGAGAGCGAGTTTATTTAGATGGATGAAGTGGTAGGAATTCAGGCGGTGAGAGCTGCGCTACGGGAAGCACCAGCATTGGCGCGTTGTCTCTATTTAATGAAAGGCCGTCGTGATGCCCGCTACAACGAACTCATTAGTCTGGCGCGCGAAGCCAGCGTGCGTTTTCAGACCATGGAAGAGGTTTGGTTTCGACGCCGCGTCCCCGACGTGTCGCACCAAGGCGTATTACTTGAGTGTCATTCGCGTACTTTGGCCGACGAAAAAGATCTGAAAGATAAGTGGCCGGAATTTGGTAGTGAGCCGCTGATTTTGATTTTAGATGAGATAACAGACCCGCGTAATTTGGGCGCTTGCCTGCGCACAGCCAATGCCGCCGGCGTTGATGCGGTGATCATGCCCAAGCGTAACAGCGCGCCCTTAAGCCCGGTGGTGTTAAAAACCGCTCAAGGCGGCGCGGAAGATTTGTTTTTAGTCCAAGTGACCAATCTGGCTCGAACCATTGCCTGGTTGCAAGGCCAAGGTGTCTGGGTACTTGGCGCCGATGGAGAGGGCGGTACTGTCTGGGATACCATGGACTCAAAAGGCCCCACCGCTCTGGTCATGGGCAGCGAAGGTAAAGGCTTACGCCGGTTAACTCGAAGTCTGTGCGATCACTTGGTCAGTATCCCAATGTTTGGCAGCGTTGAGAGCCTAAACGTATCGGTAGCCACCGGCGTACTTTTGTATGAAATGGTCCGTCAACGGACAGTTGCAGCAAAAACCGTCGCTCCCTAGTCTGCATTGTTGGTTGCAGGTCTATTACCCCAATAAGTGAAACCCCAAAAGCAGGGTTGATACCAAGCAAACTTACGCAAAAGCCTCGCTAAACCGTGGCTTTAAACCGAATCAAAGGCCTTGCGCGCCAGTGCAGGGCCGCCTACAATGCGCGCCCGCAAAGTTTTAGGCTTGGCGGGACTCATCCTTGCTTCACAATGGTAGCGAAAGCTTAAATCCTTGGAGGCAACTCGTCAGCTTGACTGACGTCAACCATAAGGAAGCGCAATGCGACATTATGAAATTGTTTTTATGGTACACCCTGATCAGAGCGATCAAGTACCAAGTATGATCGAACGCTATCACGGGATGATAGAACGCGGTAACGGCACGGTTCATAGAACCGAAGACTGGGGCCGTCGCCAACTGGCTTTCCCAATTAACAAAGTGCACAAAGCACACTACATCATGCTCAACATTGAAGTGGGTCAAGAAATTCTTGATGAGCTAGAAAGCGCATTCCGCTTTAACGATGCAGTGATCCGCAGCATGGTGATCAGACGTAAAGGCCCTGTAACGGGTAACTCTAAGATTTACGAAGAAGAGTTGCGCGACAAAGAGAAAGATCGTGAACGCGACCGTCGTCGCGAAGAAGAGTCTGCTAGCAGAGCCGCAGAGCCAGCTGCTGAAGAAGCACCTGCTGCAGAAGAAGCTGAAGTGGCGCCCGAAGCCGCAGCAGAAGCACCCGCAGTTGAAGGAGAAGCATCATGATGAGAGGCGGTGGCAGAAGAGTACAAGTCCAGTTCAAAGAAATTGAAGTGGATTACAAAGATTTGGATTCACTGAAGCAGTTTATTGGTGAAACCGGAAAAATCGTTCCTAGTCGTATCACCGGCGCAACAGCCCGATTCCAGCGTAATCTTGCAAAAGAAGTTAAGCGCGCTAGATATTTGGCATTGTTGCCTTATACCGACCAGCATAAATAAGCGGGCATAAGGAAAGTCAATGAACGTTATATTATTAGAACGCGTAAACAATCTTGGTGATTTGGGTGATGAAGTTTCTGTAAAGCCGGGCTTTGCACGTAACTACCTAATTCCAAATGCCAAAGCTGTTCAAGCGAATAACGCTAATCGTGAAGTTTTTGAGCAACGTCGCTCTGAGCTAGAAGCGAAAGCGCAAGGCATATTGGGCGAAGCTAAGGCTCGCGCAGAGAAGATCGAAGGCCACATCTTGACCATCATGGTTAAATCTGGCGAAGAAGGTCGTTTATACGGCTCCGTTGGTACTCAGGACATCGCAGATGCCCTAGTAGCCGATGGCCATGAAGTAGAGCGTAGCGAAGTTCGCCTACCAGACGGTGCTATCCGCGCCCTTGGTGAGTACGAAATCGCCGTACAACTTCACTCTGACGTAACAGCAGGCATTAAAGTCGCTGTTGTTGAAGAGTAGCCGATAGATTAAATAGATCTATTGTGAAGGTGCCCCGGTGCTTGCATGCATTGGGGCCATCTTCAGCAAAAAAGCGTTTAACTAAATGCTTATTTAGCAAAGCGCGAACGCCAATTTGTAGAATTCCGATGCAGGTAACGCTAAGCCATCAACTCAATGGGTTGCAATCCCAGCGTTTACTGCTCAATCTCCCTATCCCATATTAAAGAGTGACCTGCTGACTTTTTCGCCGTTCTAGTCGCAAAATAAGCGCCAAGCCCCGTTCGAATATTCGACGCCAGAAAAGTAGCAATTAAAGAACTGAATCGCCCATGTCTGAGTACGACCCAGAAAATAACGCCGTAAGCGCGCTGAAAGTGCCGCCCCATTCTAATGAGGCAGAGCAGTCGGTACTTGGCGGCTTAATGCTAGACGACCAGTCCTGGTTTGATCTCATAGAGGTGGTGGCAGACACTGATTTTTATCGCACCCAGCACCAAATTATTTTTGCTGCCATGAATGAGTTAGCCACTGATGATGCGCCCCTCGATGCGGTGACCGTATCAGAGCGTCTGCAATCACGAGGCCTGCTAGAAAAAGCTGGCGGCATTGCCTATCTAGCAGAACTGACAGAATCTACACCGGGCACCAGTAACATCTTGGCCTACGGCAAAATTGTCCGCGAGCGTTCTGTTTTGCGTCAGCTAATTGGCGCGGCTAATCAGATCGTAGATTCGGCGTTCACGCCAGATGGACGCGATACCGATACCCTACTTGAACTCGCCGAGCAGTCGGTTTTTCAAATTGCAGAAAACCGTGTTAAAGAAAATGGCCCAGAAAAAATTGCGCCGTTGTTGGCCAAAGCGGTTGAGAAAGTAGAATTTCTTTTTGCCTCTAAAGGCGCCATTACCGGCGTTTCCTCTGGGTTTAAAGACCTAGATAAAAAGACTTCAGGCTGGCAACCCTCGGATCTCGTCATTTTAGCCGCACGACCTTCCATGGGTAAAACAGCTTTCGCGGTAAACATGGTTGAACACGCGGCGATGTCTGGTGGCGCTGTGCTGGTATTCAGTATGGAAATGCCCGCCGAACAAATTGTCATGCGTATGATTTCAAGTCTAGGCCGTATTGACCAAACGAGATTGCGTAACGGTGAGTTGAAAGACGAAGATTGGACCCGCTTCACGGGTGCGGTGAGCCAGTTGAAAGATAAGCGCCTTTACATTGACGACACCCCGGCGCTGACCCCAGGCGAAGTGCGCTCACGAGCACGACGCGTGTCTCGAGAGGCCGGTGGTCTGGACATGATCGTAATCGATTACCTGCAATTAATGCGTACGGCGAAAGCCAGCGAAAACCGTGCTACAGAAATTTCCGAAATTTCCCGCTCGTTGAAAGCTTTGGCCAAAGAAATGAGCTGCCCCGTAATTGCACTTTCTCAGCTCAACCGTCAGTTAGAATCGCGGCCAGACAAGCGCCCAATGAACTCGGACCTACGCGAATCAGGCGCTATTGAGCAAGATGCAGACGTAATTCTCTTTATCTACAGAGATGAGGTGTATAACGAGAACAGCGAAGATATTGGATTAGCAGAGATCATTATTGGCAAGCAGCGTAATGGACCCATTGGTAAGGTGAAGATGAAATTTACCGGCAACCTGACCAAATTTGAAGACCTCGCCCACGAAATGTACAACGACTTTGCTGAGTAATATCAGCGGCCTCGTTAGCTACCCAAACAGTTGAAAGAAATCGGATAAAAGGCGACATGGCCAAGAGTAAAACTAAGTCTGCATTTGTTTGCGAAGAGTGCGGCGCTGAGCACGGCAAGTGGCAGGGCCAGTGCGGCACGTGTAATGCTTGGAATACACTAAGCCGAGTCAACATAACCCCCATTGCCAACGCCGCCGTAGGCTACGCAGGCGTTACTGCTCAAGTCAAAAAACTCAGTGAAATAGAAGCCTTAGAAACCCCGCGCATCGCCTCGGGTTTTAAAGAGTTAGACCGCGTGTTGGGCGGCGGCTTTGTGTCCGGCTCCGTAGTGCTCATTGGCGGCGATCCCGGCGCAGGTAAAAGTACCTTACTGCTCCAAGCCTGTACCACTTTGGCCCAAAGCAAAGGCGTACTGTATGTCACCGGCGAAGAATCATTGCAGCAGTTAGCCATGCGCGCAAAGCGACTCAACTTGCCGTTAGACGGCCTCAGCGTGGCAGCAGAGACCCGTGCAGAAATCATAGCCAATCTAATAGAAGAGCAAAAACCAGCGGTGGTCATACTAGACTCCATACAAGTCATGCAAATGGAGTCGGTAGATTCCACCCCAGGCTCGGTTACCCAAGTAAAAGAAACCGCCGCATACTTTACCCGTTTGGCAAAACAAAAAGACGTGGTCATAGTGCTGGTAGGCCACATCACCAAAGAAGGCGGCATTGCTGGCCCCAAGGTGTTGGAGCATATGATCGACTGCTTCATGATGCTAGACAGTCCAGCAGGCAGCCGTTTCAGAACCCTACGCGGACACAAAAATCGTTTCGGCGCGGTGAACGAGCTAGGCGTCTTCGCCATGACCGATATGGGCATGAAAGAAGTCGCCAACCCTTCCGCCATATTTCTACAGCGCGGCGACGTAGATTCCCCCGGCAGCATTGCCACCGTAACCTGGGAAGGCACTCGGCCTTTGTTGGTAGAGCTACAGGCGTTAGTAGACGACGTAGCCGGCGGCCACCCCAAGCGCGTAGCAGTAGGTTTAGATCAGCAAAGACTTGCCATGCACTTGGCAGTATTGCACCGCCACTGCGGCATAGCGTTGGGCGACCAAGACGTTTTTGCCAATGTAGTAGGTGGCGTGCGTATTGCAGAGACCGGAGCAGACCTTGCAGTATTGTTAGCGGTACTCAGTTCATTCCGTGACCGAATATTACCCAGAGATCTTATCGTTTTTGGTGAACTGGGACTAACCGGAGAGTTACGCCCGGTGACCAACGGTCAAGAGCGCATGCGCGAAGCCGCCAAGCACGGCTTCAAGCACGCCATAGTACCCTTTGCCAACAGCCCCAAAGAGAAGCTCGGTAATATGACAGTGCATGGCGTAAAGACCCTAGCCGCAGCGCTTGAGGTCGTCGCAGGTCTATAAGTAGAACAATCCCGCCGGTTAGGTCCTCTAACCGGATGCCGTCTGGCGCAAAAAATATTCCAATCGTCTGATTTATAGTGAGCGTAAAGCGCTTTCATAGTCTTCTGTTCGCGTAACGGACTAACGCGTATCAAAGGGAGTGCTATTGCGCATGCGCAATATACAAATGTTAGATGTAATAGTCGTGAAAATTGAAAACTTGCAGAGCTGATGTTGATGGGGCCATAAATTATTGACTAGGCTGCCTGCGAGCATAAAGTGACCGCAATAAAGGCAGCCTGCCCCGGCTACCTCTATATATCCCAATCTATCCCTTCCTTATCTGTGAATTGGCTTGTACTGCACCCGGGTGGGTGCTGAATCGCCTAAGCGTTTCTTGCGGTCCACTTCATACTCGGTGTAGTTGCCTTCATACCAAATCACATCGCTGTCGCCCTCAAAAGCGATGATGTGTGTGGCGACACGGTCAAGGAACCATCTGTCGTGTGAGATCACCAGTGCGGTGCCGGCAAAGGTCAGTATGGCTTCTTCCAGTGCACGCAGTGTTTCCACATCTAAATCGTTGGTGGGTTCGTCCAGTAGTAATACATTTGCGCCTCTGCGCAGTAGTTTTGCTAGGTGTACGCGGTTGCGCTCTCCACCTGAAAGCTTGCCCACAAATTTTTGCTGGTCGGTGCCTTTGAAGTTAAACCGGCCCACGTATGCGCGGCTGGCTATTTCGTGCTTACCAATCCGCATGATGTCTTGGTTGTCGGACACTTCTTCCCACACAGTTTTTTCATCAGATAGTTCATCGCGACTTTGGTCAACGTAGGCCATTTGCACGGTTGAACCGATTTCAATGTTGCCGGTGTCGGGGGTTTCTTGGCCCGTGAGCATCTTGAAGAAGGTTGACTTACCTGCGCCGTTACCGCCAATGATGCCGACGATTGCGCCGCGTGGAATGATGGCGTTGAAGTTGTCGATTAACAGCCGTTCACCAAAGCCTTTGCTCAAGTTGTTGATCACCATGACTTTTTCGCCCAGGCGTTCGCCTGTGGGAATAAACAGTTCGCCTGTCTCGTTGCGTCGTTCTTCTTCGGCTGCAACCAGGTCATCAAAGCGCGCCAAGCGTGACTTGCTCTTTGTTCGCTTACCTTTGGCGTTAGATCGCACCCATTCTAGCTCGGCCTTAATCACGCGTTGCTTGGCTTCATCGCGTGATGCTTCTTGTGCCAGTCGTGCTTCTTTGTTTTCTAACCAATTGGTGTAGTTGCCTTCGTAGGGTAGCCCGCGTCCGCGGTCTAGCTCTAAGATCCAGCTGGCGACATTGTCGAGGAAGTAGCGGTCGTGGGTCACTGCCACAACGGTGCCAGCGTACTCGTCAAGAAAGCGCTCCAACCAAGACACGCTCTCTGCATCTAAGTGGTTGGTGGGCTCATCCAATAACAACATGTCTGGCTTAGACAACAACAGTGAGCATAGGGCTACACGTCTGCGCTCACCGCCTGACAGCATGTTCACGGGTGTGTCCCACGCGGGTAATCTCAGCGCGTCTGCGGCAATGTCTAATGTGCGGTCGATTTCCCAGCCATCTACGGCGTCTATCTGGGTAGACAAATCGCCTTGGCGTTCCAGCAGGCGAGTCATTTCGTCATCGTCCATTGGCTCTGCGAACTTGTCCGAAATCTCGTTGTACTCTTGCAGCACAGACATGATCTCAGCTACGCCCAGCTCTACATTGCCGCGTACGTCTAAGGCCTCATCCAGCGCTGGTTCCTGTGGCAGGTATCCTACGCGAATGTCTTTTTGTGGTCTGGCTTCGCCTTCAATATCGGTGTCTTCCCCCGCCATAATTCGCAGCAGGCTAGATTTACCTGAACCGTTTAGGCCAAGTACGCCAATTTTGGCGCCGGGGAAAAACGAAAGGTGGATATTCTCCAGAATGGTTCTTTGCGGTGGGACAATTTTGGTCACCCCTTGCATGGTATAGACGTACTGCGCCATTAATCTTCCTGATAAAACAAAAGCGGAAGTATACGGTCATCTAAACGCCGTGCCATCCCCTATGCGGTGAACTAGTGAATTAACTTTGCGATTACTTTTGCATGGTTTCTTTTCCAATGTCTCGTTTTCAAAGTCTCTTTCTGCCTCGCGCTTCGTTCAGAAGGGCATCTAGGTTGGTGCGGGTCTTTGGCGTCTTTCTAGGTCAGCTGTCTAACCAATATGAAAGAATTTCTACCAAAATGGCGCTTCTTTCACCTCAATCATCGTGAGCTTTAAGTTATACTTTGCGCCTTCAGAGCGGAGTTGTCTTTCCCGCCACAAATTTTCAATTTGCCCTATTTATAAGAGGTTTATCCATGTTTTCAGGAAATGAGACCATTGCTGGTTTTGATGAAGAAGTTGCTTCCGCTATTGCTCAAGAAACCGTTCGTCAAGAAGAACACATTGAGCTGATTGCCTCAGAAAACTATGCCAGCCCCAGAACAATGGAAGCTCAAGGCAGTGTATTGACCAATAAGTATGCAGAAGGGTATCCGGGCAAGCGCTATTACGGTGGGTGTGAGCACGTTGATAAAGTCGAAGTGCTGGCCATTGAGCGTATTAAAGCATTATTTGGTGCGGACTATGCCAACGTGCAGCCGCACTCTGGTTCCCAGGCTAATGCCGCAGTGTACTTGGCCTTATTAGAAGGTGGCGACACGGTTTTGGGCATGAGCCTTGCCGACGGTGGCCACTTAACCCACGGCGCGTCAGTGAACTTTTCTGGCAAACTGTATAACGCGGTTCAGTATGGTATCGACATTGCGAGCGGCGCAATTGACTACGATGAAGTGGCACGCCTAGCCCTTGAGCATAAGCCCAAATTATTACTTGCTGGCTTCTCTGCGTACTCGCGTCAAATTGACTGGCAGCGGTTTCGCGAAATCGCCGACTCTGTAGGCGCATACCTTTTGGTTGATATGGCCCACGTTGCGGGCTTAGTTGCCGCTGGCGAATATCCGAACCCTGTGCCATTTGCAGACGTTGTGACCTCCACCACCCACAAGACTCTGGGCGGCCCACGTGGCGGCATTATCTTGGCGCGTTCTAACCCAGATATTGAGAAGAAGCTGAATTCAGCGCTCTTTCCCGGCAGCCAAGGTGGTCCGTTGATGCACGTCATCGCGGCTAAAGCTGTCGCTTTTAAAGAAGCGATGACCCCAGAGTTTAAGACTTACCAAGCGCAAACATTGGCCAATGCCCGTGCTATTGCTGCTGGCCTAATGGATCGGGGTTACTCGGTTGTATCAGGGGGGACTGACAACCACTTACTGCTGTTGGATTTGGTCGACAAAGACATCACCGGTAAGGCCGCCGACGCAGCCCTTGGTCGGGCGAATATCACAGTAAATAAGAATGCAGTGCCTAATGATCCGCGCTCACCTTTTGTCACCAGTGGCGTGCGCATTGGATCTCCAGCAGTGACTCGCAGGGGCTTTAAAGAGGCGGAATGTCATATACTTGCAGGCTGGATTGCCGATATCTTAGATGATATTGAAAATGAAGAAGTGAATAAGGCTGTGCAAGCCAAGGTCCTTGAGCTTTGTGGCAGATTTCCGGTCTATCCAAAAAACTAACTCAAGGCTTGAGTCATAGCTCATTCGAAAGGTAACTGGCCATGCATTGTCCCTTTTGTAGTGCAGAAGACACAAAGGTAATAGATTCCCGGCTTGTAACGGATGGCGAAGCCGTGCGCCGTCGCCGGGAATGCCTTACCTGTGGTGAGCGTTACACTACTTTCGAGACCGCCGAGTTGGTGATGCCTCACCTGATCAAAAGAGACGGCCGTAGAGAACCTTTCGACGAAGAAAAGTTGCGCTACGGTTTGTCCAAGGCGCTAGAAAAACGTCCGGTGAGTGTGGACGAAATTGAAACCTCCTTAAATCACATCAAGCATCGTATGCGCTCCACCGGCGAGCGCGAGTTACCCTCGCTGCAAGTGGGCGAAGAGGTGATGACAGAATTACGCGCCCTAGATCCAGTGGCCTATGTGCGCTTTGCTTCGGTCTACCGCGACTTCCAAGATCTGAGCGAATTCGCCGATGAAATTCAAAAACTCAGTCTCGCTAAAGAATCCTGATCAGCTATGAAAGCATCCGACCGACTATATATTCAGGCAACTGTTCAGCTTGCTGAAGGGGGGCGTTTCACCTGCGCGCCTAACCCAACAGTTGGGTGCATCATCACGCGCAATGGTCAGGTTATTGGTCGTGGCTACCACCAGTACGCGGGCCAAGGCCATGCCGAGGTCAACGCAATTGCAGATGCCGGGGGCGATGTGCAAGGTGCCACGGTTTATGTCAGCCTGGAGCCATGCTCCTTCTTTGGTCAAACCCCGGCCTGTGCACAAACACTAATTGATGCTGGCGTAGCCAGGGTGGTTATTGGGATTTTAGACCCGAACCCACGAGTGGCAGGCAGCGGTGTTGCCATGCTCGAAGCCGCCAACATTAAAGTGACATTGTTAGATTTAGCCGAGGCCCGGGCCTGTATCGCAGGGTTTGCTAAGCGCATAACCTCCAACCGGCCTTTGGTGCGCCTAAAAACCGCCAGCAGTATTGACGGCGCAATTGCGCTAGCGAATGGCGAAAGTCAGTGGATTACCGGTCCAAGTGCTAGGGCGGATGTGCAGTACTGGCGCGCGCGCAGCGACGCGGTGATTACTGGTGTCGGCACGGTCATAGCGGATGACCCTCAACTCAACGTCCGTGATGCAAATTACGCGCATTGTCATCAGCCCCTGCGAGTGGTTTTAGATTCCACAGCGCGCACGCCTTCATCTAGCAAGCTCTTGCGCGATGGTCAGCCGACACTGCTTATTCACAGCAACACAATAGACATCTCGGTTAAAGAAACGGAGGTGTCTATTGAAGATCCGCACAGTGTGAGCCGACTTTACCTAAAAGACGGACCATCTGATCTTGCAGCGTTGTTAGATGAGCTGGGCAACCGGGGGTGTAATGAAGTGCTAGTGGAAGCAGGCCCGGGTGTGGTGGGCAGTTTTCTTCAGGCTAACTTATGGGATGAATGGATTTGTTATTTGGCACCCAAGGCCTTGGGCCGCAATGCGCGCCAGTTGGCAGATTTTAATATTGAAAAACTTGCAGATAGCATAGATGCCAAAGTGGTGGATCAGGCTAGAATAGGCGACGACGTGCGGCTGACCCTGCGTCCGACAAGCAAGTAGACCCAGCGCTGGCGCTTGGGGTCGTTTGACAGAACATAAGAGATCAAAAATTACATGACCGATGAAGTGCCCGATCAAGTGGCCGATAAAGCGCCCGAGAAATCACCAAAGAAACCCAATATGTGGGCGCGTCGCAAAGCCCGCAGAGCGTTGGTTCAAGCTGCTTATCAATGGCAAGTGTCTGGCACCAGTATTGCTCAGCTACGCCGAGAGTTTGGTGAGAAAGCGCTAGACAAAGCAGACGCAGATTTTTTCGGGGAAATACTCCACTTGATGATGACCACTACCGCCGATTTAGATGAGCAGTTGACCCCGTTGCTAGACCGGTCGATTGATCAGTTAGATGTGGTTGAGCGGGGCATATTACGCTTGGCCGCTACCGAAATGATCCAACGTATAGACGTACCCTATAAAGTAGTGATTGATGAATATGTTGAGTTAACAAAATTGTTTGGCTCACAAGACGCGCATAAGTATGTCAACGGTGTGTTAGACCAACTGGCACAGACCGCCAGAAGCATCGAAGTTAATGCGGCCAAAGGTAGTGGGCGTGGATGAATTTGCGCTGATAGACATCATCGTAGAAGCCATGGGTGACCGCGCCCAAGGCGAGTGGGTGCATTTAGGCCCAGGCGATGATGCTGCAGTGATTACAACTACCCCCGGCTTCGACCAAGTCGCCTCTATAGATGTACTGGTTCCCAATGTGCATTTCCCCGCACAAGCACCCGCTTTTTTAATTGGTTACCGTGCCCTCATGGTCAGCCTGTCAGACCTTGCTGCAATGGGCGCAGCGCCTAGATATTGTATTGTCGCGCTAACGCTCACTGAAAAAGATGTGGGTGAAGGTGGCTGGTTAGCTGAGTTGAGTCGCGGCATGGCGCAAGCTGCCCGAGACAGTGGCACCTATATTTGTGGCGGCAACATGACACGCGGGCCGCTAAATATTGCTGTCAGTGCTCATGGTGAAGTTGCTCGTGGTTGTGAGGTTAGACGTTCCGGCGGTCAGCCTGGTGACAAGATCTATGTTTCTGGACCGTTGGGTGGCGCCGGTGCCTGCCTGCGCCAAGATATGTTGCTGCCTGTTCTGGCTGACGCGATGAATGAATTGCAAACGGCTTACTACAAGCCCCAAGCGCGATTTGACTGGCAGCAAGGCTTGAGCTCAGCTTCTTGTGCTATCGATATCTCCGACGGCCTGCTGCAAGATTTAGGTCACCTAACTAAGGCCAGTGGCTGTGGGGCCAGACTTATGGAAGAGAACATCCCTCTAGTCACAGGCGCTCAGTTAGAGGACGCGCTCGGTGCGAGCGACGACTATCAACTGCTTTTTGCAAGTACCCAACCACAGCCTGATGCGTTTTACATTGGCGAACTGTGTGCAGAAAAAGGCATATGGATGAAGGGTAAGTCCATAGACATTAAGGGATACAAACATTTCGATGCTTAGTCCAAGTCAAATTTTTCAACCTTCAGTGTTTTGGCTCACCGCATTTGGACTGGGTTTTCTGCGGCCAGCACCCGGCACTTGGGGGTCTTTGGGCGGGTTAGTTTTTTGGTGGTTTTTTCTTGCCCAATTGTCGGTGTTAACACAGCTGTTGATTATTGTTGGCTACTTTTTGCTCAGTTGGTGGTTGTGCAGTCGGCTAATCAACCGCTTTGGTCTGCAAGACGAACCGCAAATAGTAGCGGACGAAGTGGCCGGTGTATGGCTGGCGCTGATTTTTGCTCCCCAGGTTTGGTGGGTGGCATTACTAGCCTTCGGCTTATTTCGATATTTTGATATCGCCAAGCCTGGCGTAGTGGGTTGGCTCGACACCAATGTGCATAGCGGCTTAGGAGTTATGGCAGATGATATGATGGCCGGCTTAATCAGTGCCGGCATTATTTGGTTGGTGCTGCAGGTTTAATTGCGTTTGATTTTAAAACGGGTTTGTTTGCAGGTAGGCCAATTTTTAAGTGAGCGTTAGAAAGTTCTATGCACGGCTCGATTGGCCAACGTCTCAAGCAACGGTGTCTTTAGGTGGTGTTGCTCAAGTAAGGTCAGTGCTTCTTGTAGCAAACGCTCGGCCTTCTTTTTTGACGCTTCCAAGCCCAACAGTCGCGGAAATGTATTTTTGTTCAAGCCCTCGTCTGAACCGGCAGGTTTGCCCAATACTTCGCTTGTTTGTGTCACATCTAATATGTCGTCCACTACCTGAAAAGCTAAGCCTATCTTTGCGCCAAACTCACCGATTGCTTTGTAAGCGGCTGAATCGGTATCTGCCTCGGCGCACAGCGCGCCTACTTCAAGGGACGATTTGATTAAGGCACCAGTTTTCGCGGCGTGTAACCTTTCCAGTTCTTCAAGCGACAACACCTTACCTTCAGCTTCGATGTCTAAGCACTGGCCGCCAGACATGCCGGGCCAGCCTGCTGCTTTAGAGAGCAGACTAATGATTGTGAGTTTACTCGCCGGGGAAATATCAGCGGCTTCGCTGATGGATTGGAAAGCCAGTGAGTGCAGGCTGTCGCCAGCCAAAATTGCGTTGGCTTCGCCAAAGGCGACATGGGTACTCGCTCGACCGTGTCTGAGTTCATCGTCATCCATAGCCGGTAAATCGTCATGGATTAGAGAGTAGGCATGGATAAATTCGAATGCGCAGCTAGCGGGTAACGCTGTCTTATAGTCTCCGCCAAATGCCTCGCAGCTTGCGCAAGCCAGCATGGGCCGAAGTCTTTTGCCGCCACCCATTACCGCATAGCTCATGGCATCCAGCATGGGTTGGGCAATTTGCGAGCTAGTGGGTAGGTGCTGCTTTAGAGACGCTTCTATTTGTTGCTGCAGAGCGACGAGGTCATTAAGCATCTAAGTCGCTTACGTCTAGATCTTCAATCACGCCTTCTGCCGAGAGCATCTTAACTTTCAGTTCTGCTTCGGCTAAGGACTTCTGGCATTGACGAGTTAATAGCACGCCGCGCTCAAACGCCTTAAGCGACTCATCTAGGCTCAGGTCACCGTTTTCCATTTGCCTGACCAGCTGTTCCAGTTCAAGCATTGCAGCTTCAAAGTTAAGGTCATCTTCTTTGCTGGCTGCAGTCTTCTTCTTTTCGGTCATTGTCTTAAGTAGTCCGGTGCGTGCTTACGTTCGTAAAAGCGTATGCTAAACGCTCGCAGTTACTTTGTAACCATTGGCTTATACAAACATTACTATTTTTTTGTTTGGAAGCGCTGGGCCAGCAAATCCAACTTTTCGCGCTTGGCCCCAGCAATGGTCTTAATCGGATTTGAGAGCAACTGCGTGTTGTGATTTTGTGGCTCATAACGCGCCCAGTTGGGCAAGTTGGCCCCATTTGGATTGCCGGTTTTAGCAAAGTTTGTCCAATAGCCGCTCATTGCGCGGGCCATGGCAAAGTCTTCCTCTAACCAAAAGTCCCCAGTTTTACCCACATTGTTAAAGACATAGGCTAAATCACCCGAGTGATAGGCTCCGGTGCTGCGCGGACCGCCGGGTAGGTTTAAGTTCGGATCATCAAACAGGTAAATTTGATAGGCTGGCGGCACATAGTCCATGTAGTAAAGATAGGTAGGCTGGTCAGCATTGTAGTTGTACTGAGCCCAACCGCGCATAGACATGGCCATAAACGCGTCCGTTAGAATTTCTCGCAGCGCCATACCGGGGGAAATAGCCAAGTCCTCGGCGTACAGGGCCTTGAGCTTGGGTGCAGTCTCGGCAAACGTCTTGTTCAGATATTGATCTAACTCAGATTCTGTTAGGGCGTTGTTCAGTGGCAGCAGTTCATGGCCTTCGTTGGCCAATGACCCTACCAATAACGGCACCTTTGCTTGTTGGTTGGCGTTAAATACGTCCACTGGGGCCTCAGGCAGTACCCAACCATCTACCACTATGCGACTGCCCTCGCTCCAAGGACTGTTCTCCATCGCGGACAACAAACTTTGGTTGTCTATGCTGCGAAGTTGTTTTGCGGTTACCTGACTCTCAGAGTCTTGTGCACCTAATTCACCCAGCGCAAGTTGCGCGAGCCGTGCGCCGCGTTGTTGACCGTTAGCGTCGCGTTTTTCTTTCACCAGGCAAGCCGCAGATTGCCCTATTGCCTTATCGAACAAGCCGCTTGCGAGTGGAGAGGCCATTAGCGCGCAAACGCTACTAGACCCTGCGGATTGACCAAATAGGGTCACATTGTCTGGGTTACCACCAAAGCCTTGGATATTTTTTTGTACCCATTTCAGTGCCGCAATTTTGTCCATTAGCCCATAGTTGCCAGTGCTGTTGTGCTCGGATTCTTCAGCAAGTGCAGGGTGGGCCAAAAATCCCCATGGGCCAAGACGGTAATTCACCGTAACAACCACAACACCTTGGCGTGCCAGTTCAGTGCCGTCGAATAATTCAACGTGGGCAAAGCCGCCAGTGTGCGCGCCGCCGTGAAACCAAACCATCACAGGGGCTGTGGCATCGGTTTTTTCCGGTTGCCAAATATTTAGGTGTAAGCAGTCCTCGCTGCGGGGAAATTCACCGCGACTCCAGACAAAGGCATCGTCGCTGTAGGATTGCCAGCAAGCGGCACCAAACGTAGTTGCTTGGCGCACGCCGGTCCAAGGTGCCAGATCTTGGGGTGCACGCCATCGCAAATTGCCAACAGGGGGTTGGGCGTAAGGGATGCCGCGAAACACGCCAATACTCGCGTCTGCTTGTGACCATGCGCCCTCCAGCATCCCGTGCTCGGTGGAGACTTGATTGACCCGCTCTTTATTCATATCAGCGCTCATCCCAGCCTCCTTTTCTGTACAACCCACGAGGTTAATCGACAACAAAATTGCCAGAGTGAGATTTATGCGAATCAACTTGGCAATGGCTTGCATATGTATTTCCGTTTAAGTAGTTAACCTTAGGCAAGCCTCTTCGCGCAGGTCGCGCTTAAGGATTTTGCCGGAGGCTGTGCGGGGCAGTGGCTCGTGTTGCTGCCAAGTGTGTGCGGGTACTTTGAAGCGCGCGAGGCGAGTGAGCAGAAACGCATTCAGTTCTTCCTCATCAATAGGCTGATCTGTGTAAATGGTGGTGCCTACTTCCTCGCCCAATCTTTCGTCAGGCACCGCATAGACCGATGCTTCGTGAATGAGTGGGTGCTCCAGTAATGCCGCCTCTACTTCGCCACAACCAATATTTTCACCGCCGCGAATGACCAAATCTTTGATTCGATCGACAATGAATAGGTAGCCTTCGTCGTCCAAGTAGGCAACGTCTCCTGTGCGCATCCAGCCACCGGGTAGAAAGGTTTCTGCGTTTGCATCAGGTCTGTTCCAGTAGCCGCGGAAGACCGCCGTGCCGCGTATAAGTAGCTCGCCTCTGCTCAATGCTGGGAGTTCATTGCCTTCTTCATCAATGACCTTTAATTCCATGACAGCACTGCAACGGCCAGAGCTTTCTGGACGCTCTAGGTAATCTAGTCCGCCAATGCCCGCGCCAATGGCGTTGGTTTCGGTCATGCCCCAGCCGGTGCCGGGCAGCGCTTTTGCGAATGATTTTTCAATGTTGCGCACTTGCTCTGGCGCTCGCGGTGCGCCGCCGCCGCCCACTGACGAAAGCGAACTTAAATCGCGCTGGGAGCGCTGTGCTTCCAACACCAGATCTCCGGTCATGGCAGCGGGTGCAATGAAGGTGGAGATTTTTTCTGCCTCAATCATTTGCGCGGCAATGACTGGATCCCATTTATACATGCAGACCAATTTGCGTTGGTGGCGATAGCTGGCTAGATAGACCGCGTGAGACCCCGTGGCATGAAATAAGGGTACTGCCATGAGCGATGCGGGTGGGTGTGCGGGTGCTTCTGGTGGCTCATCCATTAATGCCACGGCGCTGTGCATATCCAGTTCCCAGCTCATCAGTGCGCTGACTATATTTACGTGGCAAGAGGCAACGCCTTTGGGGTGGCCCGTAGACCCTGAGGTGTAGAGCAGGGTGGCATCGTCTTCGGGTTGGGCGCACTGGCTGGGCATTTCAATTGTCTGGCCACTTTGCTCGAGTTGTTCGATCAGCGTGGCAAGTTCTGGCGCGTTTGCATAAGCAGAAGTTCGTACCGCAATGAGATCAACATTGGGTGGTGTGGCTATCTGCGCGAAGCGAGCGAGCCTTTCTTCGTCGGCGAACAGTATTTTTGCGCCGCTGTCAGTCAGGCCATAGGCCATTTCCTCGGGTTGCCACAAAGCGTTCATGGCCACAGCGATGCCGCCAATTGAGGTGGTTGCCATGAAAGCGAGAATCCATTCAGGGTAGTTACGCATGGAGATCGCCACTCTATCGCCCGGTGCAATACCGTAGTCGTTCACTAGGATCATGGCGATTTTCGAAGCTTCAATGTAGGCCTGATCGAAGGTTAGGCGCTGGTCTTCATAAATGATGAACTCTACATCGCTGCGGCTTTCGGAAAAAAGCTCGCGAAGGGTTGGGGGCGCGTTCTTGAAGCGTAAACATTCTCTACCAAAGACGCTGCCCGGTACCAATTCGTAAGGCTGCTCTGCCGCAGTTAATTCTTTTAGCACTTCAGCTCTTGTTCGCTCAGACACCCAACTCTCCCCTTAATCTAATATCACTCTCTCGCGAGCTAATCTAAAGGCATATCTTGATCTAGGCAACAGCGACCGGATGACTGTTTTGCGCCATCTTTAAGAGATCGACGCTGTATGCACGCAAAGCGCTGATAGCGTTCAAAGACTTATCTTTTTTCGCTGCCTGAGAACAGTATTTTCACCTGCCTACGTATAAGTTGGGTATTTCGAGGCAAAATTCAAAAAATTCACCTCCAGACAATCTTTGGCATGCTATTACTTAAGTAGTTCAAGTCAGATGTGACCGTCTTTTTCGCGCAACACAAAGTGTGCTAATAAAAATAAATGCGTAAGTTATGAAAATAAAATCAATACTGCCTGTAGTCATTCTGCTGGCCTTTGTCGGATTGTCCGGTGTGCTAATGAATGCTCGTGAAGCACCGGAAAAAATTGCAGTAGAGCCACCAAGTTTGCTTGTAGATATTGCTACAGCCAATCGGCAGCCTGTGGAATTCTCCATTAGCTCTCAGGGCACTGTAGGGGCGCGTACTCAGACTAATCTCATGGCTGAAGCGTCAGGCCAGATCATTGAAGTGTCTGAAGCATTTGTCAGTGGTGGGTTCTTTAACACCGGTGACGTGCTTGTGCGCATTGATCCGAGAAATTATCAAAGCGCGGTAAAAAGAGCCCGTGCCAATGTTGCAAAGGCTGAGACATTGCTGGCGAAAGAAAGCGCGTTAGCCGGTTATGCCAAAGAAGACTACAAACGTCTATTGAAGCTAAAGCCAGGCACTGGCCCGGCCTCAGCCCTTACCCTGCGTAAACCCCAACTCTTAGAAGCGGTAGCGGAATTGCAGTTTGCTGAAGCAGAATTAGAGAAAGCCGAAGGTGATTTAGACCGTACGGTTATTCGCGCTCCGTACATGGGTATGGTGCTTGAGAAGCGCGCAGATGTGGGCCAATTTGTGAATATGGGCTCTGCGCTGGCCACCACAGTGGCGGTTGACGTTGCCGAGATCAGGCTGCCAGTTACTCAGCGTGACTTAGCTTTCTTAGATATCAGCAAGATTCGTCGCGGTGACCCATTACCTGTGGTGGTATCCGCCGAGTTGGGTGGTACTAACTTTACTTGGCAGGGGCAAATTACCCGTTCTGAGGGTGTATTTGATACCACCAGTCGAGTCCTTTATTTGGTGGCGCAAATTCAGGATCCCTATCAGTTGCTGAGCGAAAGCGAGGCAATTCCGCTACTCATTGGCACCTATGTTTCAGCGCAAATTACGGGCAGGTCCGGCGGTGATTTATTTCTTATTCCGCGCCATTCCCTGCATCGAGGCAAAACTCTTTGGCTTGTAGACGATCAGCAGCAGATTCAACCTAAAGACGTGTCCATAGTGCGCTCTGATGAGTCGTTCTTCTACATAGACGGCGGTATACCTGAGGGCGCGCAATATTGCGTAACCCCTTTAGATAAGCCGTTGCCCGGTCAAAAAGTTAGAGTGAACGGCTAAGTCATATGTCTGAAAAGAACGTCGCAGAAAACTCAAAGGTTCCTCCTGTGGTTGATGTCATCGGACCACCGCCAGGTATTATCGGGTGGTTTGCTTCCAATCATGTAGCGTCAAATTTGCTCATGGTGTTTATTTTTGCTTTTGGCTTGTTGGCCATTTTCGATCTGAAAAAAGAAAGCATGCCGTCCATAGTCTTCGATAGGGTCAGCATTAATGTCGCCTATCCCGGCGCTGGTCCAGAGGAAGTTGAACTGGGCATTGTTGTAAAAATTGAAGAGGCGCTCAATTCAATTGAAGGCATTCGAGAAATAAGAAGTACCGCTAGAGAGGGTATGGCCAGCGTAGACGTTCGAGCCAAAGTTGACTTTGAAATTGCCGAACTAACAGATGAGATAAAACTGGCGATAGACAGTATTTCTACCTTCCCACTAGACAGTGAACGGCCTGTTATTTCAAAAGTAGAGCGGAAAATGCAGACGCTGCGCGTGGCGGTCTCTGGCAACTTAGACGAAACCGCAATGAAGTATCTTGCGGATGACATCAAGGACGAAATTACCGCTTTGCCAGAGGTGACTTACGCCTCAATACTGGGTGGGCGCGATTTCGAAGTTGCTGTCGAAATACCTGAAGATCGGTTGCGCGAATATAACTTGTCGTTATCTGAGGTGGCGCAAATCATAAGGCGTTGGTCTGCCGATATTCCAGGCGGCACGATAAAGTCTGAAGCAGGATCCATTCGCCTGCGCGCTATGGGGCAGGCTTATTCAGCGCAAGAGTTTGAAAACATCATTGTGCTTACCAATGCCGATGGTTCCATTTTGCGCTTGGGTGATATCGCGTCGGTGACTGACGGTTTTGTTGAAGAAGAATTCTATGCGTTCTTTAACGGCAAGCCCAGTTTAGCCATTGAAGTTCAGTCCACGGACCAAGAGAGCGAGATTAAAATAAGCGATGCAGTGCACGCGTATGTTGAAGCGCGTCGAGCGACTCTGCCTTCCGGTATCAGTTTAGATGTTTGGGCAGACAGCTCTTTCTATTTGAAAAGCCAAATCGATATGTTGGTAAAAAACATGATGCTCGGCGCTGTTTTAGTTTTTGTAGTATTGGGCCTTTTCCTGCGATTGCGCATGGCCATTTGGGTGCTAATTGGCCTGCCCATTGCATTTTTTGGCGCTGCATTAATGATGCCTTGGGTGGATGTCACCATCAATATCATCAGTCTATTCGCCTTCATACTGGTCCTGGGTATTGTAGTTGACGACGCTATTATTATTGCGGAGAGCGTTCACACTCAGACTGAAAGAGATGGCTACAATTTACACAACATTGTCGCTGGTGCACAACGCGTTGCGGTGCCGGCAACATTTGGCGTGCTCACGACCATTATGGCTTTCGCGCCAATGCTGCTGGTTACAGGCCCGCCCTCAAGTTTGACTGCTGCAACAGCGTGGGTGGTGATATTTTGTCTGTTGTTTTCGTTGGTTGAAAGCAAGCTTATTCTGCCTTCCCATTTAGCTATGTTGCCGCCGCCGAAGCAAACCAAGCGCGGTATCCCAGAGTGGGTTAACGATAAGCTTCAGCGGTTTGTGAAGTCTGTGTATCAGCCTTTTGTTCTGCGAGCGATTGAATTCCGATACGCAACCGTTGCTACCTTTGTTGGCATGATCATGCTTGTGCTGGGGTTAATGTGGGGTGGATTTATAAAATATGGCTTTTTCCCTGATATAGATCAGCCGATATTACGAGCCTCTGTTGAGGTGCAAGAGGGTTCTCCACCTGGTTTGGCTCAGCAGGTAGTCGACCGCATGTACAACAGCGCACTACGCATAGAGAATGAAATTATTGCCGAATCGCCGACAAGCACCGGCTTTATACAGAATGTGCTCGCATTTGTAGCGCAAGACAAGCAGGGCTTTATTCTTATCGAACTTTTACCTAACGAGCAGTTGCAGGTTCTGCCCGAAGAGATAGAGCGTCGTTGGCGCGAAGATGTTGGTGAAATTGCTGGCACTACTGAATTGAAATTTATTTCCAAAGAGCAAATGGGTGGCGCGCCAGTATCATTTAAGTTGCTTGGCAAAAATACTTTACAGTTGGAGGCTGCGGCTGCGGAACTACAAAAGCGTCTATCTTCTGTTGCTGGCGTTTATGAAGTGGCAGCCTCGGTAAACGAAGGCCCGCAAGAGTTGAGTTTGAAGATAAAGCCTACTGCTGAAACTTTGGGTATTACGTTAGTGGATTTAGCCAGCCAGGTGCGTGAAGCATTTTATGGTGCAGAAGCCCAACGCTTTCAACGTGACAGCCAAGAAATTAAAGTTATGGTGCGGTATCCCAAGAGCGAGAGGCGTTCTATTGGCGATCTGGAAGGCATGTGGATCAAGGTGCCCAGCGGTCAGGAAGTGCCCTTTTCCGCTGCGGCAGAATTCGAGCTGGCTCAAGGTTACGATGTTATTCGGCGTATTGATAAAGAGCGCGCGGTGAACATTAGCGCCAACGTCAATACAACTATAGTGGAGTCTAACGATGTGTTGCGTCAGGTAAGAGCAAGTTTTGAGTCAATTTTGGCCAGAGACTTCGCTGGTGTCTCCATGGAGCTAGACGGTAGTTCTAAGGATGAGCGCGCCGCCATAAGTGAGCTTTGGATCGCCGTCTTTTTTGTGCTGGCCGGTATTTATGCATTGCTTGCTGTGCCGCTGAAATCTTATCTCCAGCCTTTGATTATTATGTCGGTGATTCCCTTTGGCTTGATTGGCGCCATATTGGGACATTTTTTCCTCGGCAAAACTGTTAGCATCATTTCTCTGCTCGGATTCATTGCATTGGGTGGTGTAGTCGTGAACGACAGCCTAATTATGGTGGACTTTGTAAATAAAAAGGTGCGTGCTGGTATGTCCCATGCACAGGCTTCTGTCGAGGCGGGGACGGAAAGGTTCAGACCAATCATTTTGACCTCGCTAACAACATTCTTCGGCTTGGTGCCTATTTTGAGCGAAACCTCTACTCAGGCACAGATGATTATTCCAATGGCTATCTCGCTCGCATTCGGAATTTTGTTCGCCACAATTATCACTTTGATTTTAGTGCCGGCGCTTTACAACATATTCGCTGACTTTATGCCGGATACTCGCCGGTCTGCCAGCGCGCAAGCGCAACCGGCCTAATTATTGCGGACGGCTCTGGCAGCACCAGAGCAAATAGGCCAGTATCTGACTGACGAAAAAGTATCTGAGCATTGGGCTAATAGAGGGGCGATATGAGCGATAAAGATCAAGAGGTTTGGGATGGTGAGCTAACACCGGAGTTAATTGCAGAACTGCAAACTATGGACACGCCAACGGTATGTAATGCGCTTGAACTCATAGTGCCGAAGCGGCGTGGTTACGGGTTTACCACCAAGCATTTGGTTTGTACTCGCCCAGAACTGCCGCCCATGGTGGGCATTGCGCGCACAGCTACTATAAGAGCTGCGCATCCGAGCGATCTTAATGGCGCTGATGCGAGAGCGTTGTCGGACGCCTACTATGCCTACATCGATCAAGGTTCAAAGCCCAGTGTTGTGGTGATTCAAGACTTGGACGGCCATGGCGGCTATGGTTGTCTATGGGGCGAAGTGAATTCCAATATTCATAAAGGTTTCGGCTGTGTTGGGCTAGTGACCGATGGCGGAGTTCGTGATTTGCCTGACATTGCGCCGGGTTTCCAAATGCTTGCGGCCAGTGTTTTACCGTCACACGCTTTCGTTCATGTTGTAGATTTTTCTAGGCCAGTGGATGTGGCAGGTATGCGGGTTGTAGACGGTGATGTAATTCACGCAGATCAGCACGGCGCGGTGGTTATACCGCATAGCGCCGTGACTCAGGTTAAAGCAGCAGCTGAGAAAATTGCGCGCCGCGAAGCGGTCATTATTGACGCCGCCCAGCAACCAGATTTTGATATTGAAAAACTACGCCAAGCTCAGGGTGACGCAGCAGAGATCCATTAGCAAAACTTAGTGGCCGCAGACCGCTGACTAGCCAATGGCTATGGGGCCTCTATAGCCTTCAGTGCAGCCAGCCTTGCTGCCTCAAACTCATCGCCAGCGTACCATGCGGGGAAGTCTGTTTGATTAGCCAAAACCCATCCGGTGTAAAATCCAAACTGCGCATCTTCCACCATGCCGTCAAATAGCCAATCACTGGTGATCTCGTCACTGGGTTGATGATAATTTTTGTTGGTATAAATTTCGTTAAACGCTTTGCCTGCTTCTATGCCGCCATTGCGTAAATCTTCTCCCCCTTCAAAGTTAAGTGAGGGCACGCCAATTTTCGCCAAACTAAAATGGTCAGAACGATAAAAGTAACCTTTACTGGGGTCTTGGTCGCCTTTGATCACTCGGCCTTGCAGGTCCGCTGCTTTTTGCGCAGCTTGGTCTACGGTTGACCGGCCAAATCCCACATAGGAAATATCAAGCGAGCGTCCGTTGATTTGCGCACCATCCATATTTATTGCGGCGGCTATTTTACCGGGTGCAATTGGTGGATGCTGGGCGAGATATTTGGAGCCAAGTAAGCCCTGTTCTTCGGCGCCTACAAAGGCAAACAATACTGATCTTTTGGATGTGTTAGGCAACTGAGTGAAGGCCTTGCTGATGGCTAAAACCGAGGCAACGCCAGTGGCATTGTCCAGCGCGCCGTTATAAATCACGTCCTCGTCTGCTGATGAAGCAACACCGATACCTAAGTGGTCGTGGTGGGCTGTGTAAATAATCACCTCGTCGCTTAAGTCGCCGCCGGGTAGGCGCGCTAAGACGTTGGCAGAGGTATTAGTTGTGATGGTTATGGGTAGGGTTATGTCTGTGGTTATGGGAATGTTGACCGGTTGAAAATCTCGGCTTTGGGCTTGTTGTCTTAAACTGTCTAAATTTTGCCCAGCGCTTGCTAACAGGTCGGACATGCTGGCGTTACTCATCCAGCCTTTCACTTCTAGTGTAGGTTCGCCTTCGTTGGGTAGTTCAAATTGCGGCCCGGTCCAAGAGGTTTGTACCACTTGCCATGGGTAGCCTGCGGAGTGGTCAGTGTGAATTATGATGCCCCCCGCTGCGCCGAGCTTGGCCGCTATCTCATATTTATAGGTCCAACGCCCGTGGTACATACGCATCTCGCCGCCGAAAAGATTGGCGTCCCAGTCAGGGTCGTTGTTCATCATGACCAGTACCTTGCCGCTGACATCTACGCCTTTGTAGTCGTCCCAGCCATACTCGGGTGCTTGAATGCCGTAGCCAACAAAAATCAATTGAGCTTGTTTCAGGTTTGCTTCTAGCGCTTGCTTGCCTCCGGCAACAATAAAGTCGCTGCTTTGTTGGTAAGTCTGTATGCCATTGGGTGTTGTGAAAGACCAAGTGTCAGGTTGCTGAGCATCTAGGGCAATAAGTTCAAAGGGTTGTAGCCAAGAATTATTTTCCGCGCCAGGGGTTAGGCCTAATGCTCTCAGTTTGCTGACTAAATAGGCTTGGGTCATGCGGTCACCCTCGGTGCCAGGGCCTCTACCGCCGTAGGCGTCAGATGAAATCTCTTCTATGTCTGCGCGAATGTCGTTTTCTTTAATATGAGTTGCGGCGTCCACTATCGCTTGAGTTATGTTGAGCGGTTGTTCTTGAGTCGCCTGAGGTTGGCAGGCACTGAACAGAAACGGTAGCAAAAGAATGAGGGGTAAATGGGGAGTCCTAATTGAAAGCATGGTGACACCTGTAATTTATTGACGAATGAACACTTAACTACTTGTAGAGTGAAAGGATACCTGTGCGTGGCAAGGGGGCATAGACCACCGGGTTAATGATTACTGCCCAAAATTTTATCGATTTTTTGCTACCTTTTCGTTTTGCGTCTACCAATGATAGTCCCCCTGCGGAAGTCTACAAATTTCACTGCGCTGGGGTTTATACTCAAGGAAATGTTGAGATAAAGAATTTGAGGAGAGGCAATGTCAGATCAGCAATATCCATTAGAGGGCTTAAAGGTTTTGGATTTTTCGCGGGTGTTGGCCGGCCCTTTTGCTGGTCGGATGCTTTGTGATCTTGGCGCTGATGTGGTCAAGGTAGAACCGCCCGATGGCGATGTCACACGTCTTTGGGGCAAGGTGATACAAGGCTTGCCCGGGTATTACCACCAGCAGAACGCGGGTAAACGTAATATCTGTATGGATCTTCGTGCGCCGGGTGCAAAAGAATTGGTTTTTGAGCTGGTTAGCGAAGCGGACATCTTGATTGAAAATTATCGTCCAGATGTGATGCCCAGACTGGGCCTTGGTTACGAGGCGCTGAAGGCCATTAATCCAAAGCTCATTATGCTGTCTATCTCCGGCTTCGGTCACGGTGGACCTGAGTCTCATCGTCCTGCCTATGCACCTATAGTTCACGCTGAAGCAGGGCTTATGTATCGTCAAGCAGATCGCGGCGGGCTGCCATTTAATGATTTGCCATTATCTGTAGCCGACACCAATGCCTCGTTGCATGGTCTAGTGGGCTTGCTCGCTGCGGTTATTTTGCGCCAGCGCACAGGGTTGGGGCAGCATATTGATATTGCGATGATTGACGCCACTGTGGCTACAGATGACCAAGTGCACTACGCTGTGGAAGACGCGGAGGACACTGCCGCCTTGCCCAACGACACTTGGGAAACCGGCGCGGGGCCAATTCTTTTGTCCGCAGATTTTCGGTTTTTGTGGCAACAGCTGACGAAGTTGATGGGTGTTAATGATCCTACGCACAAAGAAATGGAATTGGCGGAAAAAATTCGCATTCGTCGGCAAATTGTCGGTGAGTACTTGACGGGTTTGCCTACGTGGGCCGATGTTGAAGCGTCTATGGGTAAAATGAATTTGGCTTGGGGCCAGGTGCGCAATCCAGCTGATTTACAGCAGCAGCCAACGGTGGCAGCGCGCGGGGCTATTGTGCAAATTGATGATCGGGCTGGCGGTACGCGTCCTGTAACTCAGTCGCCTTATCGATTTTCTGCCGCTAAAAGTGGTGTTAGAGGTCCAGCACCGCATAGGGGTGAGCACAATGTTGAGGTCTTGGCCGGTTGGCTAAATAAGACTGCAGATGAGGTAGGTGAGTTGCATACCCAGGGTGTTCTGAAATTAGACGAAGAGTTTGTAAAGTAGAAAGTAGGGTGGTTCGCAGCCAAGGCTTTTTGCTCTGAGGCATGGCCTCCAAAACATAGATGCTTAGACATAAACGCTACTTTTGGTAAATGTTATAGGCAAAAAAAAGCCCCGCTATTGCGGGGCTTTTTTTGTCTTCGGTTTTAACCGCCGAATGAACGCTGGAAGTCTACACCCCACGTACGGGCCTGCAGTAGCGTACCTTGTAGACGGAAATTTTCTTCATGATTAGCTTGAGATACTTCCCTGAAATTAACTTCGTCAGTCAAGTTGTCAATGAAGAATCTAACCCGCGTCTTAGCGTCAGCTGACGCCCAGATTAGGCTGGTGTCTACACGACGGCGTG